>Ga0160455_100096_pt1 | contig 131260 bp, 107 predicted proteins | sample HID1972I_E6MG_FD_108206 | JGI IMG/M metagenome (GOLD analysis project Ga0160455, IMG submission 108206) | Enriched pill bug-associated microbial communities from UW Madison campus, WI, USA - HID1972I_E6 MG | ecosystem: Host-associated > Arthropoda: Insects > Digestive system > Unclassified ... | reverse complement strand
TGACTAGTCCTGATATAGGTTGACACTTTTCAGCCTTAAAACGCCTGATGAACTTCATCGGGCGTTTTGTATTTTAATGACAAATGCGGTCGCCGGGTGTTGTAGATTTCCACCGACTCCCTGACCATCTTTCTTGCCTGCACGATATCTTCTGGCCTGGCGAGCAGATACTCCATTTTCAATATCCCGTTTACACGCTCCGCCAGCGCATTCTGATAGCAGTCATACCCATCCGTCATCGAGCAGATGACACCGTGGCGTTCATGCAGCGCCTGATATTCAGTTGAACAGTACTGGATACCCCGATCTGAGTGATGTATCAGCGCAGATGCTGTGCGTCTGTTCATCAGTGCCATTTTGAGCGCGGCGGCCACATACCGGGTATGCAGGCTTTCATGCACATGATATCCCACTATTTTTCTCGACCAGGCGTCAGTGACCAGACTCACATACGCTGTTCCCTGACGCAGCGGAAGATAAGTGATATCCGCGACCCATACCTGTTCCGGATGGCTGGCAATAACCTGATTTGCTCCTGACTTCAATAAATTAGGGTGACGGTAAAAGCGATGATGGCTGTTTGTCGTTTTATGATAGGCACGTTTAGGCATTACCAGTAACCACGAGCAACGCAGTATTTCGAACAGGCGATCCCGGCCAACATGCAACGCCGGTTCTGCTTGTTGGTGCAACAAGTAATGCAATTTACGCGTACCCAGCCGGGGTTGTTGTAACCGGATGGTCGTCACTTGTTCAATGATACTTTGGGTCTGTGTTTCTCTTCCCCGCTCGCGCTGCAAAGACTGATACCACGCCTGTCGGCTAATCCCCATGAACCGGCAAGCGCGCGTTACTGTGAGTCCCGGCGTTTGCGCTTGCGTGATAATGCAGCCAACTGCTTTTTTGTCAGTGTGGCTCCGAACTCGGTGTTCATGACCTTCACAACCGCTTCAAAAAACTGAGCTTTGACTTCTGATTCAGCGAGTTGCTGTTCAAGCTCTTTAATTCGCTGCTCGGGAGTAAGAGGCATTTTGTGCATGTTAACTCCGCAGGTTCTTGCAGGAGAGAGAGAAAGCCAGTCGAGTTGGCCGAACTTGCGTAGCCACGTCATAACGGTGTGGCTACCTTGAATACCGTAGCGGTCTTGTGCCTGACGGTAAGTCATTTCACCTTTTTCTACCTGTTCGACAACGGCCAATTTAAAGGATAGAGGGTAATCGCGTTGTGTGCGTTTAACATATTGGTTCATCACATTTTCCTCAGTGTATGAGTTAAATGTGTCAACGTTATTTAGGACGGGTCACAGTGACAAAAAAGGCCGCTGATGCGGCCTTTTTTAATGGCAAAAATTCAGCGTCGGTCAATCGACATAGCACCCGGTCCGGTGATGGCCAGCAGTAAAAAACCGCCCGCGATGCTGATGTTTTTATAGAAGTTAATCATGTTTGGCACCACAGGCGCGCCGGTCATATCCCAGTAGTGATGGCCAATTACCGCCGTCCCAAGGGTATAAAAGATAAACAGCACCGCCAGTGGACGAGTGAAGAAGCCGAGCACGATAAGAATGGCGGCAGGCACTTCCATCAGTATGGCAATAATCGCCGACAGCGTCGGAACCGGCGCGCCGCTCGAGGCCATGTACTGCACCGTTCCGCTAAAGCCCATCATCTTCGGGTAACCAAAAATAATGAAAAGCGCCACCAGCGCGATGCGGGCAATCAACAACAGCAGCGAGCGTGACGAGCCAAAATCGAAATAACGAATTGAGTTCATAGCCGTTCCGTTGTGCAAAGGGGAAGTCATTAAAACCTAATACACAACGCTGAACTCTGCCATTCGACTGCATAAACAACAGTTAACCGGGATGCCGTTAAGTTTATTGGGCTCAGCGCGTGTCCTGCATCACCTTCTGGCATTTCTCGTCGCTGGCTTCACCATTCCCGCTTTTTGCCGCCTGAATACAGGCTTGATAATCCATAGGCGAGACCGTTTCCGGCGTCCGTTGTGCGGGAGGCGTTTGACACCCTGCGAGCAACAGTCCGCAGATAAGAAGAGTCATTTTAGTCATGTTGTTCTCCGGGTTGTGCACTGTAGAGAGTAAATAAAAGGTCGTATTCAGGTTCATCCTGCCAGCTTTTTCCACCGTCCTTTGAGGTTCGCAGTACGCCGCCCGGCCAAGGGTTATCGCGTCCGACCTGCGTGGCGTAGCTGTTTTTCCCTGACGGCTCCGCGACAGAACCCTCGGAGCTGAAAATCACGCCATAGCGTTGGTTGGTCTTCAGCCCTGTGAGGCGTGGGAAGACGGAGTAGTGGGCCGGTTCGGCCGGTAAATTGAAGGGCGGTAATGCGGCGGTGAACAGATTTTTTTGCGGTAAACCGTGAGCATCAAGTTCCACGATGCGAATGCGGAAGTTATCACCGGGAACGGCGTCCACATAGTGTTCGGATAACCAGAAATCCAGTTTAGGTAAATCGTGATGGTTGAGCGTGAACGTCTGCATCAGCTGATTTTTACCCTGGACGTCAACGCGTGTTTCAGCGGGCGCGACGCTGTCCTCTGAGATGCGCATGGTGTAAACAGAAGATGTTTGTTGATATGCCTCCAGCGTGGGTGTGCTCGATTTGCCTTCAAGGCTCGCAAACTCCAGCCGCAAACGTTGGGCGTGAACGCCAGGGAAAGAGAAAGTGCGTTCGTCGCCGACGATATAACCCTGTGCGAGTTTCTTCCAGATTGTGCCGTCGTACCACGATAAGGTGTAATTACGCATCGCAAACGGGGTGGTTTCTTTGATAACTATCTTATTAAGTACCGTCGGTTGTGTGAGATCCCACTGGTAATTCTTCTCACCCTTCACGGCGATGATCCCCTGCAACAGGTTTGCCCCGCCCAGTGGGGCAGCTCGAGTGAGCGAGCTAAAGTGGAGCTGGGCGGTTTCTCCAGCGTTGAGGAAAAACGTCGCATTACCGTTTTTAGTCTGCCAGTGCCGTCCGCTGTAGATGTCGGTTATCTGGTAGTCTTTATCCGCCGGGAGTCCTAACTCAGCACGCGTCAATTGCCATCTCTGCGCCTTGTTTTGCCAGTTGGTCAGGCCGACGTAGCGTCCGCCGTTGCCATCGGGCCGGGTTAGCATTGACGGGCTATGTGCGCCCGCGTGATAAAAATTGGTCATGGATTCGGGACGCGCGGCGATGCCGGCACTGGCCACGTTTAGCAGCGCTTTGTTTTCAATCCACGCCCGGCGGTCTTCGTCGATAAAGGGCAGATTATCGCCCACCAGCCAGTGACCGCCACCGAGGGCGACGGTGGTAGCCAGACGCAGCGCGGCGAGTTGGCCCAATCGTCCGGCACCCAGCAACAACTGCTCAGGCAAAAACATATCCGCATCGTTGAAATCATACAGCGTACCGTTGCTCCACCAGGATGCGGCGCTGTTAAAGGCCTGGCGCTCAATCCCACTGTAATCGGCCACGCCCAGCGATGTGTCGCAGGCGGCCCGGCGGCCATGGGTAAAGGCTGCGGGCAGTAGTGGGGCAATGGAGGCGTTGAGGTAGACCTGGCGTCCGCTGGCCAAAACTTCATCGCGCATAATTTTCATGCCAATGCGGTAGTTCTGAATGCCGTTAATCGCCGGATCGTGGTGGCGCCCTTCATAAAGCCCCATATCCAAAAAATCGAGCTTCAGATAATCATAGCCCCAGGCGAGATAGTTTTTGATGTTACGCCGAACGATGTACTGCGCCGCCGGGTGCGACATATCCAGGGCGTAGGTACCCAGATAGGTTTTAACCAATTGACCTTTTTCGTCGCGCAGACAGGCATCCCGGTGCGTGTAGCCGGTGTTATCGATGGGCAAATCCAGCCAGTTTTCGTAGATAGTAAACGGGGTCAGATAGCCCCCGGCTTTCAGCCCTCGCTGATGAACCTCATCGGCAAATTTTTTCATACCCTCCGGGTAGCTTTCGGGCTGAAAACCGCCGTCCATATTGACGTATTGATAACCCAGCGGCTGAAGGAATTTTGCGACGTAATCGGCGATGTCGACCATGTCTCGTGCTTTGCCGTAGCTGTCATGTGAGTAAAATGCGTTGAAGCCCACGGGCACCGCACCCGTCCAGTTCAGCCGTGGCTCACCCTGATTGTAAGTTTTGCCGTAGGTTTCTAGCCCGTCGCGGTAATCATCAAAATAGCCGAGGAAAAAGAGATCGGAGCTGACCGCGGTGCCGCGCTGAACGCCCCCCCAGTTGTACAGCGCGAACCCAGAGAGCGGACCGTTAGCGACGCGGGCCTCACCTAACTGCTGACTACTTTTCCACTTCTGCACCGACGCCGCTCCGGCGACCAGTCCGTGACGGGTCTGGTTATCGAATAATGCCGTGACCCAGTGGCTGACCCCGTTAAACTTGACCATCGGTTCGACGGGGTTGGCAAAACGGTCGGTGCCATTCTGGCTTAGACCGAAATCATTCACCGGTGCGACACCAAAATCGAAATTGTTGGAATAGGGAGTGGTATAGATGCGCTTATCGTTTCCAGGCCCGATATCGGCGAAACCGGAGACGATGGGCGCGAGCCTCGAGATCGCCATCTCACTGGCAGCCGTCACCGTCAGGTCGCTCAAAAACCAGCGTGTATCATTGAAAAACCAAAGATGTAAGGCCAGCGTAGCGCCGTCGGCAAAACGGCTAGTGAGGGTCAGCTTTTCCCCTGGCCCGCGCTGCGGATCGACGATTTTTTCCCAGTTTGCGTCTCGGGATGCCGCCTGCTCGCTGTTCAGCGCCGCCATCTCTCCTTTTCTCAGGGCTTCACTGTGGAACGCCTTCAGCACTGGCGTTTGGTGCCAGGCTAGCGTGCCGGTTCCCTTATCCAGAGCATACTGCATCGTCCAGTCACCATGATGAACCGTAACCTGCGTACCCTGTCGGGAAAATTCCGCGGCGTGCCCGAGGGGGGTCAGCATGATGAGCAGCAGCAGAGCGGAAAACACATTTCTTTTCATGATGTTCTCATTCCTTCAGGCCGAATTAAAAAATCGTAAACGGGGCAATAACGTTGAATTTAATGTCAATTTCATCCTGGAACATGTTGTTGTAGCCGCCGCTGTAGTTCGGGTTGCTGCCGTGGTTGTCGTAATTGATGTAGTGCAGGTTGAACAAGGTGCCTTTCATGCGCCCGGTCTGTACGGTGTGGGCAATATTGAAGGTCCAGGCAGATTCATCGATACGCTGGCTTTGATCTGCCAGCACACCGTCAACGGTACAGGTGGTGCAGGGTTTCCCACCCCAGCCGTAAACGTATCCGGCCCCGACGGCCCAGCCTGGCAAGTCGTAATTTTTCAGGTCATAGGTCATGCCTGCAAATACCGAGGTTTCACCGTTGGCGTCAAAATCGGATGCCGCGTCCCACCAGATGTCGAGGCGTCCGTTGGAGCTGGCGTAGGCCGGAGTGATACGTTGCAGGAAGAAGCCCTGATTCCCTTCGGCCTTGACAGTTTGCGCTTCGAGGCGGAAATCGAAGGTATCGAGCGTATAGCCTAGTGTGATGCCCTGTAACCAGGCGAGCCCGTCATATTCATCATTGACCGAGCCGTAGGCCGCAATACTGTTATCGCCGACTTTGTCTCTGGCGCCGTAGAATTGATAGCTCATTCGTAGGTCGTTCCCGGCCACCGGAATGCTGTAAGAGATTTTACCGAAGTACTGATCCATAAAGTCGGCGGCCTGAGCCATCGACGCTTCCAGTACCAGTTTGTTTTTGAAATCGTAGCGAATGCCGAGCGACTGAACGTAATCAATTTTTGTGGTGTTATCGGCGGCGCGGAACTCATACATTTCTGTGTACCACGGCGCTTTATATTTATCGGACCACAGGTAAGACGCCGAAAGGGCACCGTGCTCGCCGAAATCCCAGCTGCCACCAGCCTCTGCTCCTTGATACGCGCCCGGTACAAATCCCCAGTGCACCGCCAGCAGCGTTTGTCCGGAGGGCTGAATGTAGCCCGCGCGCATCCAGTAATCGTCATGCTTCAATTTCAACGCCGCTTTATACAGATTGAATCCGCCTTTATCCCCGGACCAGTCTTCGTCCCAGCGCTGATTCGCTGAGCTGAGGCTGATTTCGTTGGGGTGTGCGGCGTCGCCAGTCGCGAGGTTAGCAGCAGCAAAACCGGCCACGTCGAGGCCGATAAAATCACCCGCAAATCCGGAGGTAAAATCGAGGTTGGCATTAAATGTGGCGTGGTGTAAGTCTTCCACGTAATGCCCATAATCCGGGCTGCCCGGTGTCATATCACGCTTATCACGATAGCGCTGGGAGTAATAAATCCCGCCGGTCATATGGGAGTCGTCAATAAACCCTTCAGCGTGTACCGATGAGGAAAAAAACAGGGCTGGCCCACACATCAGCGGAGCCGCAATCAGCGTGCAAGTGCGTAATTTGGACATAGAGGTATTCCTCTTCCATGTGAAGAAAAATCATAAAAACAACAAAATAAGAAGGGGGCGGTCGCCCCCAAATATCAGGGAAGGCGCGTCAAATGCCAGGTTCGACTTATATAGTCGCGACTCAGCGGGGGATCGATAAATATTCCGCGGTACATCAACTCGTCACCGCCGACGGATTGCGGGCCGTCATCCAGTTGATAACGCGCAGTAGGATCAAGCCCGGCGAGGCGAATTTTACGCAGCGGCGAGGACGCAATGCTGACCAGCGAAAAGGCCATCACTAACGCTTGCTGTTGATCCGCAGAAACAAACATCCATGCGGCGAAATCGGTGTTTTCCCACGGGCTAACCAGTCGCCAGAAAGTGCCGAACTGGATGAGCTGGCGATGCTGTTTATAGCAGGCGATTTGCTGGCGCACTGCGTCATCACGTTCGCTGTCGCTCCGCATCAGATCCAGCATTAATCCATAGTTGCCGCTCATTGCCACCGCGCCGCGCATGGCCATGCTGGTGGAACGGCCCATCTGATGATTCGGCACTTCTGATACGTGGGCGCACTGCATCACGGGCGGGTACATCATGCTGGTGGAATACTGGATGTGCACCCGCGAGGCGGCATCGGTGTTATCGCTGACCCACGCCTGCGGCATGTAAAACAGCATCCCTGGGTCAAAACGCCCGCCGCCGCCCGCGCAGCATTCGAACAGAATATGCGGGAAACGTTCGGTTAACGTCTCAAGCAAAGCATACAGGCCGAGAATGTAGCGGTGTGCCGTCTCCTGCTGCTGCCCGGCCGGCGCGGTGCCCGAGCCCACTTCGGTCATGTTCCGGTTCATATCCCATTTGATGTAATCGATGGGATGCGCTTCAAGGAAACGGCTCATTTGCTGTAAAATGTTGTCGCGCACTTCCGGGCGGCCAAGGTCGAGAATGTATTGATTCCGCCCTTCGGAAAGCGGCTGATCCCCGGCATGAAGCACCCAGTCCGGGTGTTTGGCAAACAATTCGCTGCGCCGCGAAATCATTTCTGGCTCAAACCACAGGCCGAACTGCATCCCTTGCTGGTGGACTTGATCAATCAACGGGCGCAGGCCATTCGGGAATTTTTGCCGATTCACAAACCAGTCACCCAGCGATGAGGTATCGTCGTTGCGCTCGCCAAACCAGCCATCGTCCAGCATCAGTAATTCTGCGCCCAGCGCTTTCGCGTTGTCAGCAAAACGGAGCAGCTTCTCCTCGTTGAAATCAAAGTAGGTCGATTCCCAGTTATTGGCGAGGACGGGCCGCACTTTGTGGCGATGTTCTCCGCGAGCCAGATTATCCCGATACAGAGAGTGCAGGGCGTGAGACAACCCGTTCAGACCGCTGTCAGACCAGGCAAGAACCGCTTCCGGTGTCTGGAAACTGGCGTCAGGTTGTAATGCCCAGCCAAACCCGTGTGGATTAATGCCCAGTAACACCCGCGTTTGCTGGAAAGCATCGACTTCCGTACGGGCGGTAAAATTGCCGCTGTAGACCAGATGCAAGCCCCAGGCTTCGCCTTGCATTTCGGTCGTTTCCGGGCTCACCAGGCCGATAAACGGTTGCTGATGCGTACTGCTCGCCCCGCGCTTGCTGTCGAGCACGGTGATGCCTGGATTCAGGGTCTGACGGTGCAGCTGGCGCTCGCGGGCCCATGCGCCGGGGAACTGGATTTGCTCAAAGTCACTGTCCGGGAAATCCACCGCGCAGCTTAATGCGCGCAGCAAACGCAGCGGTGTTTTTCCGCCGTTGGTGATGCGGGCGCTTCGCGTAATGACAGGAAGGTCGCGGAAAATCGTATAGCTCAGTTCTACCTGCAAATGCGTGAGGGGGTCTTTCAGCGTGACCCGCAGGGTTTCTGCGGCATGTGGCGTCTCGACCCAGGTGGCAGGTAAACCTTCCAGCGGCTGTTTTCCAGCCACGATGTGATGCGAAACGTAGTGCAGGTTACTCACTTGGGTGCCGTCTTCGTAACGGACTTCAAACGCAGGTTCGCGGTAATCTCCTGCGCCGTGGCCCGGATATTCCTGCAGCACGGTATCCAGAGAAAAGGTACGATCGGGCCATCCAGCGGGCGTCGGGGAAAACGACGAGCGATCCAGTTTCGGGTAATCGTCCGCCTGGCTGAAGGTGGAAATGCGTTTACCCCAATAGCTATGAATCAAATAGCGGTCATGCGCGAGGCTCAGCACATAACTCACTATCTGATTATGCAAATGGAAAAACTGTTTTTCTGCGTTCCAGGTAATCATGCTTTCACCTCGGCGGACTGGGTGGCATTACGTTGATGAATATCGCTCAGAATTTCATAGAAGCGTTTCTCGGTAATTTCATAGCGAGCCAGTGGGATCAGGCTTAACAGGGTTAACACGCCAGGGATCATCGTAAATAACAGACCAATCCACATCGCTGTTTCGGTGGCCTGGACCTGATGCGGGATATAACCCGCCCATGACAACATAAAGCCGCCAATTGCGCCGCCCAGCGCCCCTGATAATTTGGTTTTGAAGATATTCAGTGAGAACACCATGCCTTCAGAGCGGTTACCGCTGCGCCATTCTCCGTATTCCACACAGTCTGCCACCATCGAATACAGTGAGATTTGACCAATACCGCCACAGAAGGGAGCTAAGGCGCCGACAATAAATATCATGGTGATATTGGACTGGAAGAAAAAGAGCAGCATACAGGCGAAGGCCATTACCGCACTGCTATAAAGCGCAGTATTCTTTTTGCCTATTTTTGCCGAGATAAACGGCGATGCCACGGCTCCCAGGACTTGTGCGATCATCGAAACCGTTAAGAAAACGCCTAACATCATTTCGGCATTTAAATTATAAATAAAGAAGTAAAGCTGAAAAGTTCCGCGAATAACGCCGATCATTTCTAACAGGAACATCCCGACCAGCAGTAGTCTTAACGGACGATGCTGCTTTAATAAGGTCCAGAATCCTTTAAAACTCTGGCGCTCTTTCCGTGGCACGGTATGCTTTTCTTTGACGCCAAAAAATGTGATTAGCATACAAATAAGAAATACAACACTATAAATTAACGCCACACCCCACCAGCTTCCGACATATTTCACCAGCCATAATGTCGATGCGCTGACAGAAAGAAAACCGAAGGTCGCAATCGTGCGTGGAATAGTAATGACTTTGGTGCGTTCGGTTGGGTTTTGCGTTATAGCGGCGGACAATGACCAATAGGGAATGTCGATAATTGCAAAGCAAACACTCCATAAAATATAGGTCGAGTAGGCATAAACCAGCTTGCCCGCCTCAGAGAAATCAGGGCTCAAAAAGCAGGCCACGGTGGTCAGTGATACCAAAATACTGCCGGTGAGGATCCATGGTCTGAATTTCCCCATTTTTGTATGGGTATTATCGACCAGGATCCCTAACGCTACATCCGTTGCGCCGTCGACCAGACGCGCAATTAAAAACAGCAATCCGACCGCTGCGGCTTTGATACCAAAGCTATCGGTGTAGTAAAGCATGAGATAAATAGCAATAAAGGCATACATCACATTGGCGCCAAAACTCCCGATGCCATAGGAAATAGCCGTGGTCCAGGAGACTCTGTCTTGTGCATATTTTTCAATTTCTGATGACGTTTCTTCACGTATTTGAGCTAGTTCCATTCTGGACACTCCGGAGGTAAGGAACGTTAAACTGCCCGTAAGGGTTAATTAAATGTGATTCATACGATTTGGGGAATTGAACGCTGGGGATTGTAGGGGGTAAAACAAAAAGGGACCTTGCGCGAGATTTTATAATTCAGTAAACAGAGATTACTAATCGGCTCATTGAAATCTCATGGGCCGTAATAAAATAGCCCAGGATCCCCCTAAAAATAATGCGGAAATCGCACTCTGAATCGCATCACCCTTCCTTTTCAAGCGCGGCTTCGGCATATAAATAACCGATACCCATCACCTGTTGAGCACGGGTCAACTGCCCAAAATTAATTTGCGTGGCGTTACGCTTCAGACCGTCGCTATGGTCAAAGGGGTTAAAACCGCTGCGGACTTTGATGGCATCCAGCCAGCTTTCGCCGAATCCGCAGCTGCGGCCATAAAACCAAATCTGATTGATATTGAGGATATTGAGAAAGTTATACAGGCTCAGGCCAATGGCGTTGGCGGATTCTTCGACCCAATGGACGACCCGTTCATCACCGCCATGCCAGGCACCGATCAGCTGCTCTGAGCTCAGGGTATCCGGATCCTGCGGCTGGGTAGAAGGCGTTGATTTCAGCCAGATTCGCGCCTGTTTTTTCAGCGCGGAAAGTGAGGCCGCGGTTTCAAGACAGCCGTATCGTCCGCAGTCACAGAGTGGGCCGTCGGGGTTGACGATGGTATGCCCAATTTGTCCGCTGCCGTATAAATTCCCGCGATAGATTTGTCGGTTAATCACGAACGACGAGCCGATGCCGTAATCGACGTTAATCACGCAAAAATCTTCCCGGTTAGCCAGGTTTTGCCATTTTTCCGCCAGGGCCAGCATCACGCAGTCATTGTCCAGCCGGACCGTTATCCCGAGCTTTTCCTCCAGCAAATATTTGATTTCGAGGTTTTCACGCCACGGCGCCTGCGGCATGGTCTGCGAAACGCCAGTTACCGGGTCGACCTGCCCGTGAATGCCGAGTGCAAGATTGATCGTTTTTCCCGGCCAGTTCCTGCTTTGGCTTTGCCAGACGGCTTCGATAGCCGCCAGCAGCGCCTGCGGAGTCGGGGCGCTGATTGCCCGTCGTTCAAATTCGCCGAGCGCCGAAAGCTGCGCGTTACAGAGTTGGCTTTCGATACTGGTTGGGGTGATGTTCATGCATAAAATGTACTCGCCGTCGGGCGGAATTTGATAGCTGCCGCCGTTGAGCCCACGGCAGCTCAGGTTTTCGCTGGAATGGTTCAGTCTGCCGTCGGCGACCAGTTCGTCGAGGATTTTACTGACGGCCGGAATCGACAGCCCGGTATGCTGGGCAAACTGCGATTTACTCAACCGCTTGTGTTGCCACACCAGTTTCAGCAGGGTTTGCCGGTTAAGCTGTCGGACGCGCTGATTATTCAGACCTGATTCCTGCATTTCACTAAACCTCGTTAACTGTATTGCGTGAGCATCAAGCGATTAAATCATAATCACCTCCTTCAAACTGTTGCCATTCCCTCATTCACTATCATTTATTTACTGGAGAATGGTTATGTACGGAGTCGTCAACGTCTGGCAGGAAACGCTCAGCCTTCCCACCTGGACTCTCGGCGCGGAAGATCCCAATCCGATGTTTCTCGAAAACAGGGTTTATCAGGGGTCGTCTGGTGCGGTTTATCCCTATGGCGTCATCGACACGCTGACCGGGCGCAAGGAAATGCGTGACTACCAGGCCGTCTGGATGGAAAACGACTTCATCCGCATCCTGCTGTTGCCTGAACTGGGTGGGCGTATTCATCGCGCATATGACAAAATCAATAAGCGTGATTTTGTCTACTACAACGAAGTGGTCAAACCGGCACTGGTGGGCCTGTTGGGTCCATGGATTTCGGGTGGGATCGAGTTCAACTGGCCGCAGCATCATCGTCCAACCACCTTCATGCCGGTTGATGTGTCTGTTCAGCAAGGTGAACACGGCGAGCAAACCGTGTGGCTCGGAGAAGTGGAGCCGATGCGCGGCCTGCAGGTGATGGCTGGTTTCAGGCTTTACCCGGACCGTGCGCTGGTGGAGATCACCGGCAAAGTTTTCAACGGTAACGCCACGCCGCGCCATTTTCTGTGGTGGGCTAACCCGGCGGTAAAAGGCGGCGACGAGCATCAGAGTATTTTCCCGCCGGATGTGACTGCGGTATTCGACCATGGCAAACGCGCCGTTTCTGCATTTCCGATCGCAACCGGCACCTACTACAAAGTGGACTACTCGGCGGGCGTGGATATTTCGCGCTACAAAAACGTCCCGGTGCCGACCTCGTACATGGCGGAAAAATCGGAATTTGATTTTGTCGGTGCTTATCACCATGGCGAGCAGGGCGGTCTGCTGCACGTCGCTGATCACCACATCTCACCGGGTAAAAAACAGTGGAGCTGGGGCTACGGCGATTTCGGTCAGGCCTGGGATCGTAATCTGACGGATCAAAACGGCCCATACATTGAGCTGATGACTGGCGTGTTCACCGACAACCAACCAGATTTCACCTGGCTTGCCCCCTATGAAGAAAAAGTGTTCGTGCAGCACTTCCTGCCTTACAGCGGGTTAGGTCGCGTGCATAACGCCAGTGCGACGCTCGCCATTAAACTGGAACGTGAAAATTCACAGCTACATCTTGGCGTCTACGCGGTGGCTCCGCTGAACGAAGTGAACGTGATGTTGAGCGCTGACGGGGCGCCGCTGTGGGAAACGGTAATTTGCCTTGAGCCGGGTCAGAACTGGCAGCAAATGCTGCCTGATTTTGGGCCGCAGCGTCTGACGCTAACGGTGAGCGATACGGCAGGTCACACCTTGCTGGCTTACGACGAACATATTGCAGGGGAAACGCCGCTACCGGAAGCCGCCACGGCACCGCTGATGCCGGAAAAATTGACCAGCCCGGACGCGCTTTACTTTATCGGCCAGCATCTGGAACAGTACAACCACGCCAGCCGGCATGCGGCGGATTACTATCGCCGGGCGCTGGAGATTGACCCGCAGGATTATCGGAACAACGTCGCGCTGGGAACCTTGTTGCTCAACGCCGCAGACTGGCAGGGCGCACAACGCTGTGCGCAAGCCGCGCTGGCGCGAGCGCATCAGCTGAATAAAAACCCGCGTGACGGTGAAGCCAGCATGCTGCTTGCCAGCGCACTTGAGCGGCAGGGAGAGGACTCGCAGGCCTGGGATCACTACTACAAAGCCAGTTGGAGCGGCAACTGTCGCGATGGCGCGTTCTGGGGGCTGGCGCGTCTGGCGATGAAAAAGGGCGATAGCGCCGATGCGTTGGCCAAGGTCGAGCAGAGCCTGCTGTTTAACGGCTGCAATAATCTGGCGATGGGCCTGAAAGCGCTGGCGCTGGCTAAGTGTGGTCGCAACGACGAGGCACTGTCGTGGATAGACACTCAGCTGGTTTCGCATCCGTTGAGCTATCCGCTGCACTATGCGCGCTGGGCGATTCGTCAGGATGACGACTCCCGCGACAAACTGCGTCAGGTTACCGGGCAGCGCGGCATCAATGCCAGCTACCTCGCGGGCTGGTTGCTGTCGCTGGGGCAAAAAGAGGACGCCCGCAAACTGCTGGAGGTTCTCGACAGCCAGGAAACCCTGCCGATGCTGTGGCGCGCCGCGCTGAATGCAGACCGCCAGTCCTTCCTGCAACAGGCACGCGACTGCTTTGCCCGTCGGGTACGTTTCCCGAATACCCTCGATGAAATTCAGCTGCTTCAACAGCTAACCGACGACGCCTTTGCCAGCTATCTACTGGGCTGCTTCTGGTATAGCAAACGTCGATATGACGAGGCCATCGCCTGCTGGCAGCAAACAGTGCGCCAGGAGGCCGAGTTTGCCCCGGCCCATCGTCTGCTCGGGATTTATCACTGGAACAAATGTCAGGATGCGGCAACGGCGCAGCGCTATCTGGCGCGCGCGGTAGAGCTGGAGCCGGATAACGCCCGTTTTCTGTTTGAACTTGATTGCCTGGTCAAACTCAATGCGGCGTCGGTGGAGGCAAGGCTGGTGCGGCTTGAATCTCGTCAGCACGTGGTGTTCAAACGTGACGATCTGACTGCCGAGCTGCTGAGCGTGTGGCACGCTAGTGGACGCTGGTCAAAGGCGGCAGACGTTCTACGCGAGCGGGTGTTCCATCCCTGGGAGGGCGGCGAGGGCAAAATCACCGGCCAGTATCTGCTCAACCAGATGCACCGGGCGTTGGCAGCACTGCAAAACGCTGAGCCTGCGGAAGCCGTGGCGTTGCTGCAACAGGCGCTCCGTTATCCGCACAACCTTGGGGAAGGGCGTCTGCCCGGTCAGACCGATAACGACATCTGGTATCTGCTGGGCGTGTGTGCCGCGGCGCAGGGCGACAGCGTGGAGGCACAGCGCTGCTTCAGCCAGTCTACGTTGGGTGAATCGCAACTGGATGCCGGTCGATACTACAACGATCAGCCAGTGGATTATCTGTTCTGGCAAGGGATGGCGTGGCGTGCGCTTGGGAATGAATCGCAAGCGTTAGCGCTTTTCCAGCGTTTCCACGATGGGCTCGCCGCGCAGCGTAACGTTATTCCTGAAGCTGATTTCTTCGCCGTTTCACTTCCTGATTTACTGGCCCTGGACGATAACCCGCAGACGCGCCACCAACAGCACTGTCTGTTTATTGATGCCCTCGGCCATCTCGGTAAAGGCCAGACGGAGCAAGGCAATCAGGCAATGGATGCCTTGCTGAAGCTGAATCCGGCGCATGACAAAGCGCACCTGATTCGCCATGCCCTCACCGCAGGCATTCTGAAGTAACCCTTTTGCCCGGCGCGAAAACTGCCGGGCATCTCTCACCCTCTGTGCCCTGAACGAGGACATCAACATGCAAAACTCAGCAGTAAAAATGGGCTACGTCTGGACTATTTGTCTGGTGGCGGCCTGCGGTGGTCTGCTGTTTGGCTACGACTGGGTCGTGATTGGCGGCGCAAAGCCCTTCTATGAAGCGTATTTCAATATCACCGATCCGGCGCAGTCTGGCTGGGCAATGAGTTCGGCGCTGACTGGCTGTATTTTCGGGGCGCTGGTTTCAGGCTGGTGTGCGGATAAGTTTGGCCGTCGCCTGCCGCTGATTGCCTCCGCCATTCTGTTCAGTGCCTCGGCCTGGGGCACGGCAATGGCCAGCAATTTCGAACTGTTCGTGGTGTATCGCATCGTCGGTGGGGTCGGGATTGGGCTGGCGTCGGCGTTGAGTCCTTTATATATCGCAGAAGTGAGCCCGGCGGAAAAGCGCGGACGGTTTGTGGCCATCAACCAGCTGACTATCGTAATTGGCGTACTGGCGGCACAGCTGATTAACCTGCTGATTGCTGAACCCGTGGCGGCAGGTGCAACCCAGCAGGCCATCGTGGAAAGCTGGAACGGACAAACGGGATGGCGCTGGATGTTTGGCGCGGAACTGGTTCCTGCGCTGGCGTTTCTGCTGCTGCTGTTTGTGGTGCCAGAGTCGCCGCGCTGGCTGATGAAGGCCGGTAGAGAAGCCCGTGCACGTCAAACCCTCGAACGTATTGGCTCGCCTGCCTATGCCACACAAACCCTGAATGACATCGCGCATACGCTGGCGAAAGACACGCAGCGAGTGTCGTTTGCCATGCTGTTACAGCCAAACATCCGTCCGGTGGTGATCATGGGAATGGTGCTGGCGGTATTCCAGCAGTGGTGCGGAATCAATGTCATCTTTAACTATGCGCAGGAGATTTTTGCCTCAGCCGGGTTTGATATCAACGGAACCCTGAAATCGATTGTGGCAACAGGGATAATCAACCTGATTTTCACGCTTGCCGCGCTGCCGTTGGTCGACAAAATCGGCCGTCGCAAGTTGATGCAGTTGGGGGCCTGTGGACTGACGGTTATCTACATGCTGATCGCCGGAGCCTACGCGCTGGGCATCATGGGCTGGCCGGTGCTGCTGCTGGTGCTGGCGGCGATTGCCATTTATGCCCTGACGCTGGCCCCGGTGACCTGGGTACTGTTATCAGAGATTTTCCCCAACCGCGTGCGTGGGCTGGCGATGTCGCTCGGCACGCTGGCGCTGTGGATTGCCTGTTTCCTGCTGACCTACACTTTCCCGTTGCTCAATGCCAGCCTGGGAGCGTCCGGCAGTTTCTTGCTGTATGGCATTATCTGCGCCATGGGCTGGATCTACATTCAACGCACCGTGCCTGAAACCAAAGGGGTCACGCTTGAAGCGTTGGAAGAGCAGCTTACCGGGCGACCTGGCCCGACGTCAGCGGCAAAAGTGGGGAGGGCAAACGGATGACGGACAAACTGTGGCTAGAAAACGCACATTTGCGGATGAGTGTGTCTCCTCAGGGCGGGTGCGTGTTGAGCCTGGATTCGCTGGACCATCAGCAGCCAGTGCTGCGCGCCGGGGAGGGGACATCACCCGGCGACTGTGGGTTGTTTCCGATGCTGCCGCTGGCGAACAGGGTCGAGGGAAACGGTTTTACATTCCACGGACGTGGCATTCAACTGCCCGAAAGCCCGGCGGATGCGCAGTTTTTCCTCCATGGTGACGGCTGGGTGATGCCCTGGCAGGTAGCTGAGCAGAGTCGTGAGCACTGCATTTTACACCTGCGTCAGCGTCATGCCTGCGGTTTTGATTATCAGGCCGAACTGATTTATCGGTTGCAGGGCAACGCGTTGGAGATTGAACTCACGCTGATGCACTTGGGTGAACATCCCATGCTCTATGGCGGCGGCGTACATCCGTTTTTCCACTTCACGCCGCAGAGCCGGATCCAGTTTGCCGCCAGTGGCTACTGGCCTGAAGGGCCCTCGCATTTGCCTCTCGCCTGGACCGACGACCTGCCCGCCGCTGCGGATTTCAGCGAAGCGCAATACGGAGCACCGGACTGGCTGAACGTCTGCTATTCCGGCTGGAATGGCAGGGCGACGATATTGCATGAGCAGATGACCGTCACGCTTCGTGCCCCGACGAACTGGCTGATGCTGTTCAGGATGCCCGATGAACCGTTTGTGTGTCTGGAGCCACAGTCGCATCCGGTCAATGCGCATCGAATGCCGGGGCAGCCCGGTGTCGTGCTGTTAATGCCCAAAGAAACATGGCGATTTTCTACGAGCATCCTCGTAAATGCGTCCGATGGATGTTAGGAAACTGTTAACCCTACTTGCCAGCCGTTGCGTTTGCCGCCAGACTAGCGCCACCATTTGGGAGGGAATCATGGTCTTGCATTCCACGCGCTGGCTGGCGCTCAGTTATTTTACCTACTTCTTTAGCTACGGCATTTTCTTACCATTCTGGAGCGTGTGGCTGGCTGGCACGGGCCTGACGCCGGAAACCATCGGCGTGCTGCTCGGTGCGGGTCTGGTGGCGCGTTTCCTCGGCAGCCTGCTGATTGCGCCTCGCGTCAGCGATCCGTCACGGTTAATCCGCGCGTTACGCATCCTGGCGTTGTTGTCGCTGCTGTTTGTGCTCGCCTTCTGGGCAGGCACCAAAGTGGCGTGGTTGCTGGCGATGATGGTGGGCTTCAATCTGTTCTTCTCGCCGCTGGTTCCGCTGACGGATGCGCTGGCAAACACCTGGCAAAAGCAGATAACCATGGACTACGGTCGCGTGCGTCTGTGGGGCTCGATTGCCTTCGTAATTGGTTCTGCACTGACCGGCAAACTGGTCAGCCTGTTCGACTATCACGCGATCCTGGCGCTGCTCAGTATCGGCATTGCTTCCATGCTGATCGGGATGATGATTACCCCGTCTATTCAGCCGCAGGGTGTAGCCCGCCAGCATGAGGAAAGCGCAGGCTGGCCCGCATGGCGATCTCTGGTAACGCAAAGCTGGCGCTTTCTGGCCTGCGTGTGTCTGTTACAGGGCGCGCATGCGGCGTACTACGGCTTCAGCGCAATTTACTGGCAGGGCGCCGGGTATTCCGCATCGGCAGTGGGCTATTTGTGGTCATTGGGCGTCGTGGCGGAAGTGGTGCTTTTTGCGGTCAGTAAGAAGGTGTTCCGCCGTTTCGGCGCACGGGATTTGCTGCTGCTTTCGGCATTCTGCGGCCTGATCCGCTGGGGTATCATGGGCTGGACGACGGAATTGCCGTGGCTTATCGTCGCGCAAATCCTGCACTGCGGCACCTTTACCGTCTGTCATCTGGCGGCGATGCGCTACATTTCCGCCCGTCAGGGTAGCGACGTGATTCGTCTGCAGGCGGTCTATTCCGCCGTCGCGATGGGCGGCAGTATCGCCATCATGACCGTCTTCGCCGGATTCCTCTATCAGCACCTGCACCAGGGCGTGTTCTGGGTGATGGCGCTGCTGGCTATTCCCGCGATGTTTATCCGACCGAAAGTGACCGCTCAGCCAGGGGCTTCAAGCATCTGACAAATATGCTGTCGCTGCCGCTCGCTGAGTGGCTCCCCGGCGTGGATAAGCGGCGGGGAAAACAGCGGCAGTGCAAGCGTGTAGGGCGTGACGATCAGCGCCACGCCTTTCGGGGCACCTTCTTTCTCGAAAGCGTGCAGCGTCTGGTATTTGATGTTCAGCGGCAGTAGCGTCAGTTCGCGCAGCTGCTGTTCGATTTCCTGCTCAAGCTGCGGATTGTCTCCGGTCAGCAGCACCACCTGTTTCTCCTGCAGGTCACTTTCCTGCATCAGCCACGCACCAAAAATCACTGCAATCAGGCCCATCTCTTCATCAGAAATATGCAGCGCGTACTGCGATTCAAACTCGGTCAGCGCCTGTTGAGTGGTGCGCATCAGGCGTGGATAAAGACGCTGTACTTCTTCCGGCAGGCTGTTATCAATCCCGACACCGTACAGGCAACGGTTAATCGCCTGCGCCAGATGCACATACAGCTGGTCGCGCAGCCCGCGACGGTCACTGAATTGCCGCCCGGAAAGCTGTTGGAAACGGTCAATCAGCTGGTTAATACTGCGATAGAGCCGCACTTCCTGGGTGTGATGGTCACGTTTTGGGTCCGGTACTTTCAACATCATAAACAGCATGGCGAGGAACAGATGCTCGTCAGGATGGGCGTTTTTCAGGGTCCGGCGCTGCCAGTGACGGGCAATTTCTGCAGCCACCTGATATTCAGCGCTGGCCTGCGCCCATTTGCGCTGCCCTTCGTTAAATACCGGAGTTTGCTGCGGCTGCTGTTGCAGCAGGCAATATTGCAGGTACAGGCTGAGAAAGGCGGCATCGCGGCTGTCGAACTGGCGCTGAAGATTTTGTCCGCAGCGATTGACCAGCGCGCGAAGGTTGGTATCGTCATACAGGATCCGCGAGATACCCGATTGTTTAAGCTGCGTTTTGAGTGATGGGGTAAACTGCCCGTGGATAAACCCCGGGCATAGCCGCAGGGCACGGCGCAGCCAGTGGATCAGGCATAAGCGCTGGTCAAGTGTGGTGCCTTCAATCCGGTAGCTGCCGTCTGCAAGCGTCACGATGTTGAGTCGGTGATAGCGCTGGATGACGTGACGTATTTCGGCGATATCCTGGCGGGCGACAGCGTCATCAACGTTGTTCACCCGGCCTATCGCCTCTGGCGTCACGGACTGCCCTGGCAGATACAGCATCAGCAGGATCTGGCAGCGGCGCTGTGGACTGGAAAGCACAGATGGCAGTTCTTGCACGGTCATCATCTGTCAGGTTCCAGAAAGGTTTTTGATAAGAATAGCTAAAGGATGACGGCGTGAAAGCCAGACGGGACGCCTTTGCGCAAGGATTGCTGGGGTCGGTCACAGAATTTTTCACTGAGGATGCAATGACGAGAGTGAAACCGGGCATGGTTCTGGCTTTTGGCGCGCTTTTATCGTGGCAGGCGTCAGCGCACCCGCACAGTTTTATCAGTATGCAAAGCCAGCTGGTGGCAAGCGGCGGACAGTTAACCGCCATTAATATGCGCTGGACGATGGATGAAATCACTTCCGCAGATTTGCTCTATGACGCGGGTAATGCCAAACCGGGGGATGAGGTCTGGAAACGTCTGGCGGCAGAAGTGATGGCCAACGTGCTTGGGCAGCACTATTTCACCGAGTTCTGGCACGGTAAGCAGAAGGTGAAATTTGAAAATCGTCCGACCTCCTACGGGCTTTCCCGCGAAGGGCATAAAGCGGTGCTGACGTTTACTCTGCCACTGGCCACGCCTCAACCACTCGCCGGGCAGACGTACCAGTTTTCCACCTTTGATCCGACCTATTTTGTCGATATGCATTACGACAAAGATGCTTACGTCACGCTGCCCGCCGATGCGCCAACAGGCTGCAAGCTCAGCATGCATACCCCGAAACCCAATGAAGATTTGACGAATTACGCGCTGTCACTCGACAAGGCCGATGCGCCGCCCGAGGATATGGATTTAGGTAAACAGTTTGCTCAACAGGTGACGCTGACATGTCCGTAATCTTTCCGGTAGCTAAGCGCCCACGCCGCTGGCTGCAACTTTGGCCGCTGGTGTTGTTTCTGATTGTGGCTCTGATGGGCGGGGCCTGGCTGTGGCACGCCTGGCCGCAGGTGTTGTTGAAAAGCATTATCTGGCAGCGGGAGCTTAATCAGCAGATGAGCGGTCTGTTGCAGGCGGTGGCGGAAAACCCGACGAAAGCGGGCGGTTCGCTGCTGGCGTTCAGTTTCATCTATGGCGTACTGCACGCGCTCGGGCCGGGGCATGGAAAAGTCGTCATCACCACCTGGCTTGCAACGCATCCGTCGAAGCTCAAATCGAGTATCGGCCTGACGCTGATGGCGTCTTTATTACAAGGGCTGGTGGCGATTGGTCTGGTCGTTGTAGTGCTGACGCTATTAGCGTTACCTGCGCGCCAGCTGCATCTCAGCAGTTTCTGGCTGGAAAAGAGCAGCTATGCGCTGGTCGGCGTGCTGGGATTATTGTTGTGCTGGCGGGCGCTGAAGAAGCTGCGCCAGATTTTACGCAAGCCGACTTTTACCGCGTTTACTCCGCATCATGAACATCACGCCAACTGTGGCTGCGGGCATCAGCATATGCCTGACCCTAAACAAATGGACAGTGGCAACGACTGGCGCGCGCGGCTGGTGATTGTGCTGTCAATGGGGATGCGGCCCTGCTCCGGGGCAATTATGGTGCTGTTATTCAGTAAGGTGATTGGGGTGTTTAGCTGGGGGGTAGCGTCTGCGCTGGCGATGGCGGCGGGCACATCGATAACCATTTCATCGTTGGCATTGCTGGTACACAGTTTCCGTCAGCTGGCGGTGCGTTTGAGCGGCAATCGTGCCCCGGTAATGTGGCGGCAAATTGGCTGGACGACGCTGGCATTTGCGGGTGGCGTGGGGCTGGTGGTTGCGGCGCTGGTGATGTGGCTCAGCGCGGTGCCGGAGGGCAGGGGGTTGAGACCGTTTTGACATTGCCGGATGGCGCTGCGCTTACCGGTCTGCAAGTCGCGTAAGCCCGGTAAGCGTGAGCGCCACCGGGCTTAACAAACCGAATTAACGCTTCAGCGCTTCGCTCAGTTCATCGCGCATGCTGGCCAGCATCGCTTTCACGACGCGTGGGTTGCCTGCCACGATGTTACCGGTAGACATGAAGTTATGACCGCCAGTGAAATCACATACCAGCGCACCGGATTCACGTGCAATCAGCTCGCCCGCCGCGAAATCCCACGGCTTCAGGCCCAGTTCGAAGTAACCGTCAACGCGGCCAGCAGCCACATAGGCCAGGTCCAGCGCAGCGGAACCGGAGCGGCGGAAGTCAGCGCATTCGGTGAACAGTTTACCCAGAATATTCATATAAGCCGGAGCGTGCTGCTTAGCTTTGAACGGGAAGCCGGTCGCCAGAATGGTGCCGTCCAGATCGCGGGCATTGGTGCCGCGCAGACGGTAGCCGTTCAGCTGTGCGCCCTGACCGCGGGTCGCAGTGAACAGTTCATTACGCATTGGATCGTAAACCACAGCCACTTCAGTACGGCCTTTAATGCGTACGGCGATGGATACAGAGAAATGAGGAAGACGTTTTACGAAGTTGGTGGTGCCATCCAGTGGATCGATAACCCATTGAACATCCTGATCTTCGCCTGCTACTTCGCCTGACTCTTCGGCGATAATAGTGTGCTGCGGGTAAGATTTACGGATAGTTTCGATAATAATCGCTTCTGCGGCTTTATCGACATTCGTCACGAAGTCATTGCTGCCTTTCTGGCTGGTTTCTACGGAATCTGGGGTCTCGTAGTGCTTGGCAATAACATTACCCGCCTTGCGCGCTGCGCGCACGGCGATGGTCAACATAGGATGTTGCATCGGTCACTCTCACTGGATGTTAAAGAACGGGAAAAACGGCGCACATCATAGCAGCGAATTCGGTTTCTGTCTTCGCTTTATGATAATATGGATGAATAATCTTTAGCCGAAGAATGACAATGCTGCAAAATATTCGAATCGTACTGGTAGAAACTTCCCACACTGGCAACATGGGCTCCGTGGCCCGCGCGATGAAAACCATGGGGTTAACTAACCTTTGGCTGGTTAATCCGCTGGTGAAGCCTGACTCTCAGGCCATCGCTTTGGCTGCCGGTGCCAGCGATGTGATTGGCAATGCGCAAATCGTCGATACCCTCGATGACGCGCTGGCAGGCTGTAGCCTGGTGGTGGGCACCAGTGCCCGCTCCCGTACGTTGCCGTGGCCGATGCTCGACCCACGTGAATGTGGGCTGAAAAGCGTGGGCGAAGCCGCTCAGGCCCCGGTTGCACTGGTATTTGGCCGCGAACGCGTGGGCCTGACCAACGACGAACTGCAAAAGTGCCATTATCACGTCGCGATTGCCGCGAATCCGGAATACAGCTCGCTGAACCTGGCGATGGCGGTACAGGTGATTGCCTACGAAGTGCGTATGGCGTGGCTGGCCTCTCAGGAAAAAGAAGAAAGCAGCGAAGCGGAAGCCGAAGAAGTGGCGTACCCGCTGGTGGACGATCTGGAGCGCTTCTACGGTCACCTCGAGCAAACGCTGCTGTCGACCGGCTTCATTCGCGCCACCCATCCGGGGCAGGTGATGAACAAACTGCGTCGTCTGTTTACCCGTGCGCGCCCGGAAAGCCAGGAGCTGAATATCCTGCGCGGGATGCTGGCGTCGATTGAGCAGAAGAATAAAGAGCAGTAATGCCGTTGCCCGGTGGCGCTGTGCTGACCGGGCCTACGGCTCGAATTCGTAGGCCTGCGTAAGCGAAGCGCTACCGGGTAAAATACGCCTGAAAACCGAGAGCGCACGGATGGTTAAATACCTGACTAAAACAGTCAGGTAAATAGTTGACTGTTTTAGTCAGGAATGTCAGACTTGGCCCTGCTATGCAATATATACATTTTAATAACAACCCCGGGCAGGGGCGAGTTTGAGGTTAAGTAAGACATGAGACTGACATCTAAAGGGCGTTATGCCGTGACCGCGATGCTGGACGTTGCGCTCAACTCCGAATCGGGCCCGGTTCCGTTGGCCGATATTTCTGAACGTCAGGGAATTTCACTTTCCTACCTGGAACAGCTGTTCTCCCGCCTGCGTAAAAATGGACTGGTGTCCAGCGTACGTGGCCCGGGCGGCGGTTATCTGCTGGGTAAAGAAGCCGGTAGCATCGCCGTGGGCGAAGTTATCAGCGCAGTCGATGAATCCGTAGACGCCACCCGTTGTCAGGGTAAAGGCGGCTGCCAGGGCGGCGATAAATGCCTGACCCACGCGCTGTGGCGCGATCTGAGCGATCGTCTGACCGGTTTCCTGAATAACATCACCCTCGGTGAGCTGGTGAATAACCAGGAAGTGCTGGACGTCTCTGACCGTCAGCACACGCAAGAGTCCCATCGTAGTACCCGCGGACAAGACGCTATCGACGTCAAATTGCGCGCATAATTTACCCGTCATATTTCGGGTAAACATAATAATAGAATTTCAGAATCAGGCACGGGGTGCTCCCGCACCCCGTAAACACGGTCGTACATCCAGCCGGTTGCCTGGTTCATTGCATTGAGTGATGTACGGAGTTTAAGAGCAATGAAATTACCGATTTATCTCGACTACTCCGCAACCACGCCGGTGGACCCGCGTGTTGCCGAGAAGATGATGCAGTGCCTTACCCTGGACGGAAACTTTGGTAACCCGGCTTCCCGTTCACACCGTTTTGGCTGGCATGCTGAAGAGGCGGTAGATATCGCCCGTAATCAGATTGCTGAGCTGGTGGGCGCTGATCCACGCGAAATCGTCTTTACCTCTGGTGCGACCGAATCTGACAACCTGGCAATTAAAGGTGCGGCCAACTTCTACCAGAAGAAAGGCAAGCACGTCATCACCAGCAAAACCGAACACAAAGCGGTTCTCGACACCTGTCGTCAGCTGGAGCGTGAAGGGTTTGAAGTGACTTACCTCGCCCCACAGCGCAACGGTATTATTGACCTGAAAGAACTCGAAGCGGCGATGCGTGATGACACCGTCCTCGTTTCCATCATGCACGTGAATAACGAAATCGGCGTGGTGCAGGATATCGCGACTATCGGCGAACTGTGCCGTTCACGCGGTATTATCTACCACGTTGATGCGACCCAGAGCGTGGGCAAACTGCCTATCGATCTGAGCCAGCTGAAAGTTGACCTGATGTCCTTCTCTGGTCACAAAATCTACGGCCCGAAAGGCATTGGCGCGCTGTACGTGCGTCGTAAACCACGTATCCGTATCGAAGCGCAGATCCACGGCGGCGGTCACGAGCGCGGTATGCGTTCCGGTACGTTGCCTGTGCACCAGATTGTGGGCATGGGTGAAGCTTATCGCATTGCCAAAGAAGAGATGGAAACCGAGATGGCGCGTCTGCGCACTCTGCGTAACCGTCTGTGGGAAGGCGTAAAAGACATGGAAGAGGTTTACCTGAACGGTGACCTCGAGCAGGGCGCGCCAAACATCCTCAACGTCAGCTTCAACTACGTTGAAGGCGAGTCACTGATCATGGCCCTGAAAGATCTGGCCGTGTCTTCCGGTTCCGCCTGTACGTCTGCGAGCCTTGAGCCGTCTTACGTACTGCGTGCGCTGGGCATGACTGACGAGCTGGCACACAGCTCCATCCGTTTCTCTTTAGGTCGTTTCACTACCGAAGAAGAGATCGACTACACCATCGCGCTGGTACAGAAATCCATCGGTCGTCTGCGTGAACTCTCTCCACTGTGGGATATGTTCAAGCAGGGCGTGGATATCAACAGCATCGAATGGTCGCATCATTAATCGGTAGACAGGAGAATTCAAAATGGCTTACAGCGAAAAAGTTATCGATCATTACGAGAATCCACGCAACGTCGGCTCGTTTGATAACAGCGACGACAGCGTCGGCAGCGGCATGGTCGGCGCACCGGCCTGCGGCGACGTGATGAAGTTGCAGATTAAAGTCAACAATGAAGGTATCATTGAGGACGCGCGCTTCAAGACCTACGGCTGCGGTTCTGCTATCGCGTCCAGCTCCCTCGTGACCGAGTGGGTGAAGGGTAAATCCCTGGACGAAGCACAGGCTATCAAGAACACTGATATTGCCGAAGAACTCGAACTGCCACCGGTGAAAATTCACTGTTCTATCCTGGCAGAAGACGCGATCAAAGCCGCCATTGCGGACTATAAAAGCAAACGTGAAGCTAAATAAGATCTGAGGTTTTTTATGTCGATAACCCTAAGCGACAGCGCTGCTGCACGAGTCAGTTCCTTCCTGTCCAACCGTGGCAAAGGCTTCGGTCTGCGTCTGGGCGTGCGGACTTCCGGTTGCTCTGGTATGGCCTACGTGCTGGAATTTGTCGATCAACCTGACGCCGAAGACACGGTGTTTGAAGACAAAGGCGTGAAGGTTGTGGTCGATGGCAAAAGCCTGCAGTTCCTCAACGGCACTGAACTGGACTTCGTAAAAGAAGGCCTCAACGAAGGGTTTAAATTTACCAACCCGAACGTTAAAGACGAGTGCGGTTGCGGCGAAAGCTTCCACGTTTAATCACGCGTAAGATAACCCCACGGTGGCCTGGCTGCTTGTGGGGTTTGCTTTTTCAGAGATAGCTATGGACTACTTCACTCTCTTTGGCCTGCCTGCCTCTTATCACCTCGATAGCCAGCAGCTCGCCACGCGCTTTCAGGATTTACAGCGCCAGTTCCATCCGGACAAATTCGCCAGCCACTCTTCCGCCGACCAGCTTGCTTCGGTACAGCAATCCGCGACCATTAATCAGGCGTGGCAAACTCTTCGTCACCCGCTGATGCGTGCGGAATACCTGCTGTCGCTACACGGTTTTGATTTGGCGAGCGAGCAGCACACGGTGCGCGATACCGCGTTTCTGATGGAACAACTGGAGCTGCGTGAAGAGCTCGATGAGATTGACCGCGCCAAAGACAGCTCTCGTCTGGATGCGTTTATGCGTCGTGTGAAAGGCATGTTTGACACGCGCCATCAGCAGATGGTCGCGGAACTCGATAATGAAGCGTGGGATAGCGCGGCGGATACCGTGCGTAAACTGCGTTTTCTCGATAAACTGCGAAGCTCAGCAGAACAACTCGAAGAAAAGCTCTTCTTACTCTAAACCATTCGGGTTGCAACAAGCCGACTCCCTAGGAGCTTACAGAAGTAAGTGACCAGGGGGGCGAGGAAGCCAACGCGGTTGCGGCATGAATGATGACGAGTAATTGATTTTGGAAGCTTAATTATTATGGCCTTATTACAAATCAGTGAGCCTGGCCTGAGTGCCGCGCCGCACCAGCGTCGTCTGGCGGCGGGCATCGACTTAGGCACCACCAATTCACTGGTCGCTACCGTGCGTAGCGGTCAGGCTGAAACATTGGCCGATAGCCTGGGGCGCCATCTGCTGCCCTCGGTCGTGCATTACCAGGCGCAGGGACATGACGTGGGCTATGACGCTCGCGCCAATGCCGCGCTGGATCCGGTCAACACCATCAGCTCTGTAAAACGCCTGATGGGTCGCTCGCTTGCCGATGTGCAGGCGCGCTATCCGCATCTGCCTTATCAGCTCCAGGCAAGCGTTAATGGCCTGCCGATGCTGGCGACCAACGCCGGTTTGCTGAACCCGATTCGTATCTCTGCGGATATCCTCAAAGCCCTGTCTGCCCGTGCGACCGAAACGCTGGAAGGCGAGCTCGATGGCGTGGTGATAACCGTTCCGGCTTATTTCGACGATGCACAGCGTCAGGGCACCAAGGATGCCGCGCGTCTGGCGGGCCTGCACGTGCTGCGTTTGCTGAATGAGCCGACGGCGGCGGCCATCGCCTACGGTCTGGATTCCGGCCAGGAAGGCGTCATTGCCGTCTACGATCTCGGCGGCGGCACGTTTGATATTTCTATTCTGCGCCTCAGCCGTGGCGTGTTCGAAGTGCTGGCGACCGGCGGTGATTCAGCCCTCGGCGGCGACGACTTCGACCACCTGCTGGCGGATTTCATTCGTGAACAGGCGGGGATTGCCGACCGTTCCGATAACCGCGTGCAACGCGAACTGTTAGACGCCGCTATCGCCGCCAAAATTGCCCTTAGCGATGCCGACAGCGTTCACGTTGACGTGGCAGGCTGGCAGGGCGACATCACCCGCGCGCAGTTCAACGAGCTGATTGCTGCGCTGGTGAAACGCACGCTGCTGGCCTGTCGTCGCGCGCTGAAAGATGCGGGCGTCGAAAATGAAGAGGTTAAAGATGTCGTTATGGTGGGCGGTTCGACCCGCGTACCGTTCGTACGTGAACGCGTCGGCGAATTCTTTGGCCGCACGCCGCTGACCTCTATCGACCCGGATAAAGTGGTCGCCATTGGCGCGGCGATTCAGGCCGATATTCTGGTCGGTAACAAGCCGGACAGTGAAATGTTGCTGCTGGACGTTATCCCGCTGTCGCTGGGTCTTGAGACCATGGGCGGCCTGGTGGAGAAAGTCATCCCGCGTAACACCACCATTCCGGTGGCGCGTGCGCAGGAGTTCACCACCTTTAAAGACGGCCAGACCGCAATGTCCATCCACGTGTTGCAAGGTGAGCGCGAGCTGGTACAGGATTGCCGCTCTCTGGCGCGTTTTGCGCTGCGCGGTATTCCGGCGATGCCCGCAGGCGGGGCACATATTCGCGTCACCTTCCAGGTGGATGCGGACGGCTTGCTGAGCGTCACGGCGATGGAAAAATCGACCGGCGTAGAATCCTCTATTCAGGTGAAACCGTCTTATGGTCTGAGCGACACTGAAATCGCCACCATGATCAAAGACTCGATGAGTTTCGCCGAACATGACGTCCAGGCGCGCATGCTTGCTGAGCAAAAAGTGGAAGCGGCTCGCGTACTGGAAAGTCTGAACAGCGCCCTGGCAGCCGATGCCGCGCTGCTCAGCGTTGAAGAACGCCAGGCAATTGACGACGGAGTTTCTGTTCTGCAGAAAGCCGCCGTTGGCGATGATGCCGATGCCATAAAAGAAGCCATTAAAAATATCGACACACAAACCCAGGAATTTGCCGCACGCCGCATGGACCAGTCGGTCCGTAAAGCGCTGAAAGGCCAGTCCGTGGACGAGGTTTAATATGCCAAAGATTGTTTTTCTGCCACATCAGGATCTCTGTCCGGATGGCGCAGTTCTGGAAGCGAAAAGCGGTGAAACCATTCTGGATGTTGCCCTGCGCAACGGGATCGAGATTGAACACGCCTGTGAGAAATCCTGTGCCTGCACGACCTGCCACTGCGTCGTTCGTGAAGGCTTCGATTCGCTGCCGGAAAGTACCGAAGACGAAGATGACATGCTCGACAAAGCCTGGGGTCTGGAACCGGAAAGCCGCTTAAGCTGTCAGGCGCGCGTCACCGATGAAGATCTGGTGGTCGAGATGCCGCGTTACACCATCAACCACGCACGCGAGCACTGATTATGGCGCTGAAATGGACCGACAGCCGTGAAATCGGCGAAGCATTGTACGATGCGTATCCGGATACCGATCCGAAAACCGTTCGCTTCACAGATATGCATCAGTGGATTTGCGCTCTGGAAGATTTTGAGGATGATCCCAACGCATCCAATGAAAAAATTCTCGAGGCGATTCTGTTAGTCTGGTTAGACGAAGCAGAATGATTCATCTAACGGGCTGCCTCTGGCGGCCCGTTTGCTCAATAAGGATAAGACAATGACCGAAGCGATGAAGATTACGCTGTCGACCCAGCCTGCCGATGCGCGCTGGGGCGAAAAAGCCACGTATAGCATTAACAATGACGGCATCACCCTGCACCTGAACGGCAAAGACGATGCCGGTTTGATTCAACGTGCGGCGCGTAAAATTGACGGCATGGGCATTAAGCATGTTGCGCTGGCGGGTGAAGGCTGGGATACCGAGCGCAGCTGGGCTTTCTGGGCGGGTTACAAAGGGCCGAAAGGCAGCCGTAATGTAGACTGGGCGGCACTGGATGACGCACAGAAAAGCGAACTCGATAACCGTCTGGCGATCGTTGACTGGGTACGTGACACCATCAACGCTTCTGCCGAAGAACTCGGCCCTGAGCAGTTAGCCGCACGCGCGGTTGACCTGCTGTGCCGCTTTGGCTGCGACAACGTACATTACCGCATCACCAAAGGTGAAGATCTGCGTGAGCAGGGCTACATGGGGATCCACACCGTTGGTCGCGGTTCTGACCGTCCACCGGTTCTGCTGGCGCTGGATTACAACCCAACCGGCGACGCTAACGCGCCGGTTTATGCCTGTCTCGTGGGCAAAGGTATCACCTTCGATACCGGTGGTTACAGCCTCAAGCAAAGCGCGTTCATGGATTCCATGAAGTCCGACATGGGCGGCGCGGCGCTGGTGACCGGTGCACTGGCATTCGCCATTACCCGTGGCCTGAACAAACGCGTGAAGCTGTACCTGTGCTGCGCAGACAACATGGTCAGCGGCAACGCGTTCAAACTGGGCGACATCATCAGTTATCGCAATGGCAAAAAAGTCGAAGTGATGAACACCGACGCCGAAGGCCGTCTGGTGCTGGCCGATGGCCTGATCGACGCTTGTGCGCAGAAGCCTGAGCTGATTATCGACGCGGCGACCCTGACCGGTGCAGCGAAAACGGCGTTGGGTAATGATTACCACGCACTGTTCAGCTTCGATGACAAACTGGCTGCACGCCTGATGGCCAGCGCCGCGGCGGAAAACGAACCGTTCTGGCGTCTGCCGCTGGCGGAATTCCACCGCAACCAGCTGCCGTCAAACTTTGCTGAGCTGAACAACACCGCGAGCGCTGCTTTCCCGGCAGGCGCAAGCACCGCGGCAGGCTTCCTGTCTCATTTCGTGGAAAACTATCACGAAGGCTGGCTGCACCTTGACTGCTCCGCGACCTACCGTAAATCTGCCGTTGAGCAGTGGGCGGCAGGCGCAACCGGTCTGGGTGTGCGTACCATCGCGAATCTGTTGACCGCAGAGTAATCGTCTTGCCCGGCGGCGCTGCGCATGTACAGGCCTACAGATTTTGTAGGCAGGGTAAGCGCAGCGTCACCCGGCGTTTTTTGAAGTAATGAGCTTATGTCCGAACAAAAAAACGCATTAGAAACTTTACTCGAACAGGCGGCGACCGAGCCTGCGCACCGTCCGGCTTTCTTCCGCGCACTGCTTGAGGCCACGGTCTGGGTACCAGGCACGGCGGCGGAAGGCGAGCAGGTGGTGGAAGACAGCGCGCTGGACATCCAGCATTGGGAAAAAGACGACGGTACCTCGGTGGTCCCATTCTTCAGCTCGCTTGAAGCACTGCAACAGGCGGTGACTGACGAACAGGCCTTTGTGGTTATGCCGGTACGCACGCTGTTCGAAATGACTCTCGGCGAGACGCTGTTCCTCAATGCCAAACTGCCAACCGGCAAAGAGTTCACCCCGCGTGAAATCAGCCATTTGATGGGCGAAGAAGGCAATCCGCTGAGCACCCAAACGGTGCTGGAAGGTGGCGCATCTCTGCTTCTGTCCGAAGTAACCGAGCCGCCAGCCCAAATGGTGGATTCCCTGACCACGCTCTTTAAGTCGCTCAAAACCGTGAAGCGCGCGTTTCTGTGTTCCATTAAAGAACACGCTGACGAGCAGCCAAACCTGCTGATTGGGATTGAAGTCGAAGGCGATGATATCGAGGCGGTTATTCAGGCGACGGGCAGTGTGGCAACGGACACTTTGCCGGGCGATGAGCCCATTGATATTTGTCAGGTGGTCGAAGGCGAGAAGGGCATTAGCCACTTCATGCTGGCGCACATCACGCCGTTCTACGAAAAACGCTGGGGTAGCTTCCTGCGTGACTTCAAACAGAACCGGATTATCTGATCTGCACTGTCCCCTCTTCCCGTGCGAGAGGGGACAACCTGGCGCCTTACTTCGCCGGTTCAACCGGTAAATCGTCGCGCGCACCCCATTCACTCCATGAACCGTCGTACAGCGTCACGTCTGGCGCACCCAGCGTCGCTAATGCCAGCACCACAACCGCAGCCGTTACGCCAGACCCACAGCTGGCAATGATAGGGCCGTTAATGTCCACGCCCTGATGCTTAAAAATAGTCTCCAGCTCATCTGTCGTTTTCAGTTCACCGCTAAAGACCAAATCACCCCACGGAACGTTATGCGCACCAGGAATATGCCCGCGCTTCAGACCTGGGCGTGGTTCGTCTGCTTGTGCGTTAAAACGCGGTGCCGGGCGGGCATCCACCAACTGGACGGAGCCTTCGTGGCAGGCGACCAGCACGTCGGTCAGGCGCCTGATATTCTCCGTCGCAAAGGTCACCTCAAAATCGCCTTCCGGTAACGTGACATCGCCCGTTTCCAGCAGCAGTTCATCGCGCTGCCAGCCGGCAAGGCCGCCCGCCAGAATGGACACGTTGTCCACACCGAAGGTGCGCAGCATCCACCAGGCACGCGGCGCGGAGAACAGATTGCCCTCGTCGTACACCACCAGATGTTTATCGCTGCTAATACCAAGCTCACGCATGGCGACCGCGAACGCCTCGGGGCGCGGCATCATATGCGGCAGGGGACTGGTGTGATCCGACAGCGCTTCGATATCAAAAAACACCGCACCGGGCAGGTGTCCGGCACGGTATTCATCCGCCATATCACGCAGATGTTCCTGTCCGGCAGGTGCCATACGGGCGTCAATGATTTGAATCTGCGGATCGTTGATGTGTTCTGCCAGCCAGTCAGCGGCAACGAAATAGGAAGTGGTCATGGCGCTCTCCTTTTACCAGGGTTATTTCGATTGTCGGTTGTTTTGCCAGAGGCGACAAGTCAGGGAATGTCAGAAATGCAGCAACTATCAGAATTTATATGCTGTTGGTAAAACTCCAGATTAAGCATAATACTGTGTTGACGAAAATTTGAGGCTTTCTGGGCCAGGGGTTAAAGGATGAAACCGTATCGTTTGGCAGCGCTATCGCTCGCGCTGATTACCGCATTTTCGCTAAGCGGCTGTGATAACAACGACAACGCGCAGACCGTGAAGCCTGCGGCTTCAGATGCTAAGACGCCATCGAAAACGTCGCCTGTTGCACCGAGTGCGGCAACGCTGGATAAGCTGGCGGCGCAGAATAAAGGAAAGGCACTGACCCTGATTGACGCGTCCGAAGTTCAGCTCGATGGCGCTGCGACGCTGGTCCTCACGTTTTCTATTCCCCTTAATCCTGCTCAGGATTTTTCCAGCCGCGTACATCTTGTTGATAAGAAAAGCGGCAAAGTGGACGGCGCCTGGGAGCTGGCACCTAATCTGAAAGAATTGCGCATGCGCCATCTGGAGCCCAAGCGCAATCTGGTATTAACCGTCGACCCGGACGTAGAGGCGGTGAATAAAACCACCTTCGATAAAACCTACGAACAGAACATCGCCACCCGTGATATTGCCCCAAGCGTCGGCTTTGCCAGCCGGGGTTCTCTGCTGCCGGGCAAAGTGGTGGCAGGGCTGCCGGTGATGGCGTTGAACGTGAATAACGTCGATGTGAATTTCTTCCGCATAAAACCAGAATCGCTGGCGTCCTTTATTAGCCAGTGGGAATACCGCAGTTCGGTGAGTAACTGGGAGTCTGATGAGCTGCTGAAAATGGCCGATCTGGTCTACACCGGGCGCTTTGATCTTAATCCTGAGCGAAATACCCGCGAAAAACTGCTGTTGCCATTAAGCGATATCAAACCGCTACAGCAGGCGGGCGTGTACATCGCGGTGATGAATCAGGCCGGTCATTACACCTACAGCAATGCCGCAACGCTCTTCACCCTGAGCGATATTGGGGTGTCCGCGCACCGTTATCACAATCGTCTGGATGTGTTTACCCAGAGCCTGGAAAATGGCGCGGCGCAAAGTGGCATCGACGTTCAGTTGCTCAATGATAAAGGCCAGACTCTGGCCCAGGCCAACAGCGACTCGAAAGGCCATGTCTCGTTGCAAACGGACAAAGAAGCCGCCCTGTTGCTGGCGCGTAAAGACGGCCAGACCACGCTGCTTGATCTCAAACTTCCGGCGCTGGACCTGTCAGAATTCGATATTGCAGGTACACCGGGTTACAGCAAACAGTTCTTTATGTTCGGCCCGCGCGACCTTTATCGTCCGGGTGAAACGGTGATTGTGAATGGCCTGCTGCGTGATAGCGACGGCAAGCCGTTGCCCGATCAGCCGGTAAAACTTGAAGTCGTTCAGCCTGACGGTCAGGTCGTGCGCACTGTCATGAGCAAGGCCGTTAACGGTCTGTACCAGTTCAGTTGGGCGCTGGATGCCGGGGCGGCCACCGGAATGTGGCATGTTCGCGCCAGCGCGGGCGATAACCAGAATCGCGAATGGGATTTCCACGTCGAAGACTTCATGCCAGAACGCATGGCCCTCAATTTGACGCCAGAAAAAGCCCCGCTCGCGCCTGCAGAAGATGTCAGTTTTGCGGTGACCGGCTATTACCTGTACGGCGCGCCGGCGAACGGCAACGCGCTGCAGGGCAAGATGTTCCTGCGTCCGTTGCGAGACGCCGTGACCGCGCTGCCGGGCTTTGAGTTCGGTGACATCGCCGAAGAGAATCTCTCGCGCACGCTGGACGAAGTGCAGCTCAAACTCGACGCCCAAGGGCACGGTGTGGTGAAAGTCGATAGCCAGTGGCAGGAAACACATTCTCCGTTGCAGGTTATCCTACAGGCGAGTCTGCTGGAGTCCGGCGGCCGTCCGGTTACGCGTCGCGCCGAACAGGCTATCTGGCCTGCGGAAACGCTGCCGGGGATCCGCCCTCAATTCGCCAGCAAAGCGGTCTACGACTATCGCACCGACACCACCGCCAATCAGCCGATGGTGGATGAAAACAGCAATGCCGGGTTTGATATCGTATATGCCAATGCCCAGGGCGAGAAAAAAGCGGTTTCGGGTCTGCAGGTCCGTCTGATCCGCGAGCGACGGGACTACTACTGGAACTGGTCTGACAGCGATGGCTGGCAGTCACAGTTCGATCAAAAGGATCTGGTTGAAGGCGAACAAACGCTGGATCTTAAAGCCAATGAAACCGGCAAAGTAAGCTTCCCGGTGGAGTGGGGGTCATACCGTCTGGACGTCAAAGCGCCGGATGACACCGTGAGCAGCGTGCGCTTCTGGGCCGGATACAGCTGGCAGGATAACAGCGATGGAACCGGGGCCGCGCGCCCGGATCGCGTCACCATGAAGCTCGACAAACCGGCCTATAAACCGGGCGACACCATCAAGCTGCACATCTCCGCTCCGGCGGCGGGTAAAGGCTACGCGATGGTGGAATCCAGCGAAGGCCCGCTGTGGTGGCAGGAAATTGATGTGCCTGCGCAAGGGATGGACCTGTCGATTCCGGTCGATAAATCCTGGAACCGCCACGATTTGTATCTCAGCACTCTGGTGATTCGTCCTGGCGATAAATCAAAATCGGCAACGCCAAAACGGGCTGTCGGCCTGCTACATTTACCGCTCGGGGAAGAAAACCGCCGTCTGAATATTGCGCTGGATACTCTGCAGAAAATGCGTCCGAACCAGCCGCTGACGGTGAAAATCAAGGCCAGTGCGAAAGAGGGGGCGTTACCGAAGCAGGTCAACGTCTTGGTCTCCGCCGTCGATAGCGGCGTGCTGAATATTACCGATTACACCACGCCGGATCCGTGGAATGCTTTCTTTGGGCAGAAACGCTACGGCGCCGATATCTACGACATCTATGGCCAGGTCATTGAAGGTCAGGGGCGTCTTGCCAGCCTGCGTTTTGGTGGTGACGGCGACGAACTCAAACGCGGCGGTAAGCCGCCGGTGAATCACGTCACTATTGTCGCCCAACAGGCACAACCGGTGACGCTGGATGATAAAGGCGAAGGCACCGTGACGCTGCCAATTGGCGACTTCAACGGCGAATTGCGCGTTATGGCCCAGGCCTGGACGGCAGATGATTTCGGCAGCAGCGATAGCAAAGTCGTAGTGGCCGCGCCAATTATTGCCGAGCTGAGTACGCCCCGCTTCCTGGCGGGCGGCGATAGCAGTCGTCTTACGCTCGATCTCACCAACCTGACCGACCAGCCGCAAACGCTGAATGTGCAACTTACTGCAACGGGTTTGCTGCAACTCGAAGGCGCACAGCCAGCGCCCAGCAAACTTTCACCGGGCGCACGGGTAACGCTGTTCATTCCGGTGAGCGCACACGATGGCTTTGGTGAGGGGTCAGTGCAGGCGACGGTCAGCGGCTTGACGCTGCCGGGCGAAACCTTCACTCCGCTGCAAAAAGAGTGGAAAATCGGCGTGCGTCCGGCCTTCCCGGCGCAAACCGTTAACGCGGGCGTGGCCCTGCAGCCTGGTGAAAGCTGGACGGTTCCGGCTTCACAGCTTGAGGGGTTTGTCCCGGAAACGCTGCAAAGCCAGCTGTTGTTCAGTGGAAAACCGCCGCTTAACCTGGCGCGTTACGTTCGTGAACTGAAAGCGTACCCCTACGGTTGTCTGGAACAAACCGCCAGCGGCCTGTTCCCGCAGCTCTACACCAATGCGGCACAGCTAAAATCATTGGGCATCACAGGTGACACCGATGAGAAGCGCCGCGCGGCGGTGGATTTGGGGATCGCGCGTCTGCTGCAAATGCAGCGTGACGACGGCGGTTTTTCCTTGTGGGACAAAGAAGGCTCAGAAGAATACTGGCTGACGGCCTACGTGATGGACTTCCTGACTCGCGCCAGCGAACAGGGCTACAGCGTGCCGGCGGATGTGATTACGCGCGGGAATAATCGCCTGTTGCGCTATTTGCAGGAGCCTGGGCTGATGACTATTCGCTACACCAATGACAGCCAGGCGAGCCGTTTTGCAGTGCAGTCATACGCCGCGCTGGTGTTGGCTCGCCAGCAGAAAGCCCCGCTGGGGGCCCTGCGAGAAATCTGGGAGCGTCATCTTCAGGCTAAAGCGGGCCTGCCGCTGATGCAACTGGGTCTGGCGCTGAAAGCGATGGGCGATGCGCCGCGCGGTGACGCGGCCATTCAACTGGCTCAGAACACGCCGCGTCAGGAGAACAACGGCTGGATGGCGGACTACGGCAGCCAGCTGCGCGATAATGCGTTGATGCTGAGCTTGCTTGAAGAGAACAAGCTGCTGCCGGATGTGCAAAATACGTTGCTGAACACCCTGTCACAGCAGGCATTTGGCGAGCGCTGGCTGTCGACGCAGGAGATGAACGCGCTGTTCCTGGCTGCGAAAGGATTGCAGGATCTGCCTGGCACCTGGCAGGCGCAGACCTCGCTTCAGGCGGAACCGCTGAGCGCCGATAAATCCCAGTCGCGCAATCTGACGGTTGATCAGCTGGCTTCACTGAATGTGAAAAACACCGGAACGCAGCCTCTGTGGCTACGTCTCGACAGCAGTGGTTATCCGGAATACGCCCCTAAGCCTGCCAGCAATGTGTTGCACATTGAGCGCCAGTTCCTGGGGGCAGATGGGCAGCTGAAATCGCTCTCTTCGCTGCGCAGCGGTGATTTAGTACTGGTGCATTTAGAAGTAGAAGCGAGCCAGAATGTGCCGGATGCGCTGGTGGTGGACCTGCTCCCGGCTGGGCTTGAGCTGGAAAACCAGAATCTGGCCAACAGTAGCGCCAGCCTTCAGGACAACGGAGCCGAGGTGCAAAATCTGCTTAATCAAATGCAGCAGGCTGATATTCAGCACATCGAGTTCCGCGACGATCGCTTTGTTGCGGCGGTAGCGGTGAGCCAGGGGCAGCCCGTCACGCTGGTGTATCTGGCACGCGCCGTGACGCCGGGCACCTACGATGTTCCGGTGCCACAGGTGGAATCGATGTACGTTCCGCAATGGCGCGCCACCGGGGAGACCGACGGACCGCTGATCGTCACGCCATAAGATGACATTCACTCGTCTCAAAAAATCCCGCTGGCTTTGGCTGGCGGGGTTTTTCCTTTTTAGCGGACTGGCGGCCTTTTTGGCCGACCGACTCTGGCCACTTCCACTCAATGAGGTCACCCCTGCGCGCGTTGTCGTAGCGGAGGATGGCACGCCGCTGTGGCGTTTTGCCGATGCCGAAGGGATCTGGCGCTATCCGGTCACCATTGAAGACGTTTCGCCGCGTTATTTACAGGTGCTGATCCAATATGAAGATCGCTGGTTCTGGGATCACCCGGGTGTGAATCCGCTGTCGGTGCTGCGTGCGGCGTGGCAGGATCTGCGCGCCGGACGGGTGATTTCTGGCGGCAGCACGCTCACGATGCAGGTGGCACGTCTTCTCGATCCGCATCCTCGTACCTTCGGGGGCAAAATTCGTCAGCTATGGCGCGCTTTCCAGCTGGAGTGGCATCTCGATAAACGTCAGATCCTGACGCTGTATCTCAACCGCGCACCGTTTGGCGGCACGCTGCAGGGGATTGGCGCGGCGAGCTGGGCCTATCTGGGTAAACCGCCGCAACAGCTCAGCTACTCCGAAGCCGCACTGCTGGCGGTGCTTCCGCAGGCGCCCAGCCGTTTGCGGCCCGATCGCTGGCCGGAACGGGCTCAGGCCGCGCGCGATAAGGTGCTCGAACGCATGCTGTCGCAGGGGGTATGGTCGTCACAGGTGGTCAAAGAAGCCCGACAAGAACCCGTCTGGTTGTTCCCACGGCAAATGCCTCAGCTGGCTCCGCTGTTTTCCCGCCGGGTGCTGGCAAAAAGCCGCAGTGAAAAAGTCGTCACTACGCTGGACGTTTCTCTCCAGCGTCAGTTGGAAGAGCTGGCGCTGAACTGGAAGTCGCGTCTGCCGCCGCGCAGTTCGCTGGCGATGATCGTGGTCGATCACACTAATATGAAAGTGCGCGGCTGGGTCGGCTCGGTGGACATCAGCGATGACAGCCGCTTTGGTCATGTGGATATGGTCAGCGCGGTGCGATCGCCGGGATCGGTGCTGAAGCCATTTATCTATGGTCTGGCGATGGACAGTGGGCTTATTCATCCAGCGTCTTTGTTACAGGACGTTCCACGGCGTTTCAGTGATTATCGTCCAGGTAATTTTGACAGTGGTTTCCACGGCCCGGTTAGCATGAGCGATGCGCTGGTGCGTTCACTGAATCTCCCGGCGGTGCAGGTGCTGGAGGCCTATGGGCCGAAACAGTTCGCTGCTCGTCTGCGCAATGCCGGATTACCGCTCATTTTGCCCGGTGGCGCTGAGCCGAATTTATCGCTGATCCTCGGCGGGGCCGGGGCGCGGCTGGCCGATATTACCGCCGCATACAGCGCGTTTGCGCGCCACGGGCAAGCCGGGCGATTACGTTTGCTGCCAGACGATCCGTTGATTGAGCGCCCGCTGTTGTCCCCGGGATCGGCGTGGATTATACGTCGCATTCTGGCGGGTGAGGATCAGCCGTTGCCGGACGGCTCACTGCCTGCGGTAGTCCCGCTGGCGTGGAAAACGGGCACCAGCTACGGCTACCGCGATGCCTGGGCTATCGGGATTAACGCGCGGTATGTGATTGGTATCTGGACCGGGCGCCCGGACGGCACGCCGGTGGTCGGGCAGTTTGGTTTTATCAGTGCTATTCCGCTGTTAAATCAGGTCAGTAATATGCTTTTGGCCCGCGCTACGTCCGCGAAATACGGTCTGCCTGTCGATCCGCGCCCTGATTCCGTCAGCACTGGCACTATCTGCTGGCCAGGCGGACAGGCGCTGGTGGCGGGTGACAGCAACTGTCGCCGTCGGCTGTCGACCTGGTTGCTGGATAATAGCCAGCCGCCGACGCTGCTCCTTCCGGGCCAGGACGGCCTGCGTGGCATTCGCTTCCCGGTGTGGCTGAATGCACAAGGGCAGCGCGTTGCGCCAGATTGCCCCGATGCAAAAGAGACAACGCTCGACGTCTGGCCGTTACCGCTGGAGCCATGGTTACCGCCCGGTGAGCGGCGCGCTGCACGTTTACCCGCCGCATCGAAAAGCTGTCCGCCGTTGCATCAGCAGGATTTGATCCCGTTGACGTTATCGGGCGTGCGCGACGGGGCTATCATCAAACGTCTGCCGGGGGAAACCCAGGCGGCAGTCGCGTTGCAGACCAACGGTGGGGAAGGGCGGCGCTGGTGGTTTATCAACGGTGAGCCGACAGAGAGCACGGGGCCGAATGTAACACTGTCTCTTGATAAAGTCGGTGAATACCAGCTGGTGGTCATGGATGAAGCTGGACAGGTTGCGGCCGCCACCTTTACGCTGCAATAAATGCACTTTCAGTGGGTTACGGGCGCGTGTTGCTAACATTCGTCTTATTTTAACAAAATGTTACCTTCATCCATATGCAGGGGCATTTTTGCTCATTATAATGCGCGCCAGGTATTCGCCCGAATGCACAACAACAGAACAGAAAACAGAGGTTATCATGGCTATTGAACGTACTTTTTCCATCATCAAGCCTAACGCGGTGGCAAAAAACGTTATTGGCAACATCTTTGCGCGCTTTGAAGCAGCAGGGTTCAAAATTGTCGGTACCAAAATGCTGCACCTGACCGTTGAGCAGGCTCGTGGCTTCTACGCAGAACACGACGGCAAACCTTTCTTTGACGGCCTGGTTGAGTTCATGACCTCCGGTCCAATCGTGGTTTCCGTACTGGAAAGCGAAAACGCAGTACAGCGTCACCGTGACCTGATGGGCGCAACCAACCCGGCGAATGCGCTGGCGGGTACGCTGCGTGCAGATTACGCTGACAGCTTCACCGAGAACGGCACCCACGGTTCTGATTCTGTTGAATCTGCCCAGCGTGAAATCGCATATTTCTTCGCTGAAGGCGAAGTCTGCAAACGTACTCGTTAATTATTTCGCTGATGCCGCGTGCAAACGTGGCATCCGTGCGCCAAAATTTGTACAATGCAACGCCCCCGGAAGAGCAGATTGCTCGCCGGGGCGTTTCTTTTTCAACCCTCCAGGGGCCATAACGTGTAATAACGAGGCCGGAATACACTATGTCTGAACAAATTGTCACACCTGAAAACGTCTCACTGACGGTTCCCAACCAAGATGCCAAAATCAACCTGCTGGATTTAAACCGTCAGCAGATGCGTGAGTTTTTCAATAATTTAGGTGAAAAACCTTTCCGCGCCGATCAGGTGATGAAGTGGTTGTATCACTATTGCTGCGATGACTTTGATGAGATGACCGACATCAATAAAGTCCTGCGCAATAAGCTGAAAGAAGTCGCTGAAATTCGCGCCCCGGAAGTGGTGGAAGAGCAGCGTTCCTCAGACGGTACGATCAAATGGGCTATCGCCGTGGGCGATCAGCGCGTTGAAACGGTGTATATCCCGGAGGATGACCGCGCCACGCTGTGCGTTTCTTCTCAGGTTGGGTGTGCGCTGGAATGTAAATTCTGTTCTACCGCGCAGCAGGGCTTTAACCGTAACCTGCGCGTGTCCGAAATTATTGGCCAGGTCTGGCGTGCTGCGAAAATTATCGGCGCGCAGAAAAAGACCGGTGTGCGTCCAATTACCAACGTGGTGATGATGGGCATGGGTGAGCCACTGCTCAACCTGAATAACGTTGTACCGGCGATGGAAATCATGCTCGATGACTTCGGTTTCGGCCTGTCCAAACGTCGCGTTACGCTGTCCACATCCGGCGTGGTCCCTGCGCTTGAGAAGCTTGGCGACATGATTGACGTTGCCTTGGCTATCTCCTTGCACGCACCAAACGATGAAATTCGTGACGAAATTGTACCGATTAACAAGAAGTACAATATCGAAACGTTCCTTGGTGCCGTGCGCCGCTATCTGGAAAAATCCAACGCGAACCAGGGCCGAGTGACCATCGAGTATGTGATGCTCGACCACGTCAACGACGAAACGGATCACGCGCATCAGCTGGCGGAACTGCTGAAAGATACCCCATGTAAGATTAACCTGATTCCGTGGAACCCGTTCCCGGGGGCGCCGTATGGCCGCAGCTCTAATAGCCGAATCGATCGTTTCTCAAAAGTTCTGATGGGCTACGGTTTCACGACCATCGTGCGTAAAACTCGCGGAGATGACATTGACGCCGCCTGCGGACAGCTGGCCGGTGATGTTATCGACCGTACCAAACGTACCATGCGCAAACGCATGCAGGGTGAACCGATTGCGGTGAAAGCAGTCTGATAGACTGTACTCCGCGCACATTTTTCTGCGCGGAGTCTAAAATGTTTAAGGAATAAACGAAACGCACTGATCCGGTTAATAATTACGGTGCGTTTCTGCCTGGTTTGAGGCAGTATGTAGCGGGGCAACAACAGGTTAGCCTTACGTTTAAAAGGTTAGCCTAACGTGTTAATACTGTCTGTCAGATGACGGGCATGAGATGTTTCGCGGTGCGGTGTTTTCCGCCACCAGAACCTTAAATTTACGTAGCAGCAGCTGTAGCGAATGAATACTGAAGCCACTCAAGACCCACAAGCAGCACAAAGCACGGGGACGCGCCTGCGTAACGCCCGTGAACAACTCGGACTCAGCCAGCAAGCCGTCGCTGAACGCTTATGCCTGAAGGTTTCCACGGTTCGCGATATTGAAGACGACAAGGCGCCTGCCTCACTCGCTTCAACATTCCTGCGTGGCTACATCCGTTCCTATGCCCGTCTTGTTCACATTCCTGAAGAAGAGCTTTTGCCCATTCTTGCAAAAGAGGTGCCTGTTCGCGTCGCGAAAATGGCACCAATGCAGAACATGTCTTTAGGTAAACGTCGTAAGAAACGCGACGGTTGGCTGATGAGCTTCACCTGGCTGGTTCTGTTTGTTGTTATCGGCCTGACCGGTGCCTGGTGGTGGCAAAACCACAAAGCGCAGCAGGAAGAGATTTCGACGATGGCGGATCAGTCCAGCGCTGAACTGAACGCTAACGACAGCAGCAACAGTCAGAATGTCCCGCTGGATACCAGCGGTGCACAGAGTCAGGCACCTGACGTAACGGCAGACAATTCGCAACCCGCTCCTGCCGCTGATGCCAATGCGCCAGGCGCAACGGCACAGACTGCACCTGCTCAAACTGCGCCTGACGCGCAGAACAACGCCGTTGTTTCACCGTCTCAGGCAAACGTGGATAACACCGCTACTGCCGCCAACCCTGCAACGCCGGCTGCACCACTGCCGACCGATCAGGCTGCGGTTACGCCAACGGCGAGCCCGAATGCGCTGGTGATGAACTTCAACGCCGACTGCTGGCTGGAAGTGACCGACTCTACCGGTAAAAAACTGTTCAGTGGTTTACAGCGCAAAGACGGTACGCTCAATTTAGAAGGCCAGGCGCCGTATAAGCTTAAAATTGGCGCTCCGGCGGCAGTACAAATTCAGTTCCAGGGTAAACCTGTCGATCTGAGCCGCTTTATCAGAACAAACCAGGTTGCACGTCTGACCCTGAATGCCGAACAATCACCGGCTCAGGTTCAGTAACAGACGCGCCACGCGGGAGATTTTGCATGCATAACCAGGCTCCAATTCAACGTAGAAAATCAACACGTATTTACGTTGGGAACGTGCCTGTTGGCGATGGTGCTCCCATCGCCGTACAGTCCATGACCAACACGCGCACCACCGATGTGGAAGCGACGGTCAACCAGATTAAAGCCCTTGAGCGCGTCGGCGCGGACATCGTTCGCGTGTCGGTGCCGACCATGGATGCGGCCGAAGCATTCAAGCTTATCAAGCAGCAGGTCAACGTACCGCTGGTGGCCGATATTCACTTTGATTACCGAATCGCGCTGAAAGTGGCCGAATACGGTGTCGACTGTCTGCGTATCAATCCCGGCAACATCGGCAGCGAAGAGCGTATTCGTATGGTTGTCGACTGCGCACGCGATAAAAACATTCCTATCCGCATTGGTGTTAACGCCGGATCGCTGGAAAAAGATCTGCAGGAAAAATACGGCGAGCCGACACCGCAGGCGCTGCTTGAGTCCGCCATGCGTCACGTCGATCATCTCGATCGTCTGAACTTCGATCAGTTCAAAGTCAGCGTAAAAGCCTCCGATGTATTCCTCGCCGTAGAGTCTTATCGTCTGCTGGCGAAGCAAATCGATCAGCCTCTGCATCTCGGGATCACCGAAGCTGGCGGCGCACGTGCCGGTGCGGTTAAATCGGCCGTTGGCCTGGGGTTGCTGCTCTCCGAAGGGATCGGCGACACGCTGCGTATTTCGCTGGCGGCGGATCCGCTTGAAGAGATCAAAGTCGGTTTCGATATTCTTAAATCGCTGCGCATCCGCGCTCGCGGGATCAACTTCATTGCCTGCCCGACCTGTTCGCGTCAGGAGTTTGATGTGATAGGAACCGTGAACGCGCTGGAACAGCGCCTGGAAGACATCATTACTCCGATGGACGTTTCGATCATTGGCTGCGTGGTGAATGGTCCGGGTGAAGCGTTGGTGTCTACCCTCGGTGTGACCGGCGGCAATAAGAAAAGCGGACTGTACGAAGACGGCGTGCGTAAAGACCGTCTCGACAACGACGATATGATTAGCCAGCTCGAAGCGCGTATTCGCGCCAAGGCCAGCATTCTCGACGAAGCGCGTCGTATCGACGTGCAGCAAGTCGAAGCAAAATAACGTATTGGGAAGCAGCACGCTTCCCGTGTATGATTGAACCCGCAGGCGCTCCGGGCGTCAGGGTTCATTTTTGTATCTATAAAGAGAAAAAACGTGGCAAAAAACATTCAAGCCATTCGCGGCATGAACGATTACCTGCCGGGCGAAACCGCTCTCTGGCAGCGCATTGAAGGCACTCTTAAACAGGTGCTCGGCAGCTACGGTTACAGCGAAATCCGTTTGCCGATTGTAGAGCAGACCCCGTTATTTAAACGCGCGATCGGCGAAGTGACCGACGTCGTTGAAAAAGAAATGTATACCTTTGAAGACCGCAACGGCGATAGCCTGACGCTGCGTCCGGAAGGGACTGCGGGCTGCGTACGCGCCGGCATTGAGCATGGTCTTCTGTACAATCAGGAACAGCGTCTGTGGTATATCGGCCCGATGTTCCGCCACGAGCGTCCGCAGAAAGGGCGCTATCGCCAGTTCCATCAGTTGGGTTGCGAAGTCTTTGGCCTGCAGGGCCCGGACATTGACGCCGAGCTGATTCTGCTTACCGCGCGCTGGTGGCGTGCGTTGGGCATTTCTGAGCACGTTCGTCTTGAGCTGAACTCTATCGGCTCGGCTTCCGCCCGCGCGAATTACCGCGAAGCGCTGGTTGCCTATCTGGAGCAGTTCAAAGATAAGCTCGACGAAGACTGCAAACGTCGCATGTACACCAACCCACTGCGCGTGCTGGATTCTAAAAATCCTGACGTTCAGGCGCTGCTCGATAACGCGCCTGCGCTGGGTGACTATCTCGACGAAGAATCTCGTGAACACTTTGCCGGTCTTTGTGCGCTTCTGGACGACGCGGGCATTGCCTACACCGTAAACCAGCGTCTGGTTCGCGGTCTTGACTACTACAACCGCACCGTTTTCGAATGGGTTACCAGCAGCCTGGGCTCTCAGGGTACCGTCTGCGCGGGTGGCCGTTACGACGGTTTAGTCGAGCAGCTCGGTGGTCGCGCGACGCCGTCCGTTGGCTTCGCAATGGGTCTCGAGCGTTTAGTTTTACTGGTTCAGGCGGTTAATCCGGAATTTAAAGCCGATCCCGTTGTCGATATATACCTGGTAGCCTCTGGCGCCGGTACTCAGTCCGCCGCATTGCGTCTGGCTGAAGCGCTGCGTGATGAGCTGCCGGCCATTAAGCTGATGACCAACCACGGTGGCGGTAACTTCAAGAAGCAGTTTGCTCGTGCCGATAAGTGGGGCGCTCGCGTCGCACTGGTACTGGGGGAATCTGAAGTCACTGAACGCAACGTGGTGGTAAAAGATTTGCGCTCTGGTGAGCAGACGACTGTAACGCAGGACAGCGTTGCCGCGCATTTGCGCACACTGCTGGGCTAATCGCCCGGGACTATTATTCAGGAGAAGAACTGCGTGGAAGTCTACAGTAACGATAACGAACAGGTCGACGCACTCAAAACTTTCTTTGCTGAGAACGGCAAAGCGCTGGCGGTGGGTGTGGTGCTGGGGATTGGAGCGCTGGTTGGCTGGCGTTACTGGTCCTCGCATCAGGAAAATAATTCCCGCGAGACCTCACAGGCCTATGCAAGCGCCGTGAGCACCCTGAAAGCGGGCAAACCTGACACCTACGCCGCGGTGGAAAATATCGCAGCGAATCAAAAAAATGCTTACGGTGCGTTTGCCGCACTGGAACTGGCTCAGCAATTTGTTGATGCGAACCAGCTGGATAAAGCAGAAAAACAACTGCAACTGGGACTGGCAGCCGCGCCTGATGATAACCTGAAATCAGTTATCAACATGCGTCTGGCACGCGTCCAGCTGCAAATGAAACAGCCTGATGCAGCACTGAAAACCCTTGAAGGTATTAAAGGGGAAGGCTGGACAGCAATCGTCGCGGATTTACGCGGTGAAATCCTGTTAAGCAAAGGCGATAAGCAGGGGGCTCGTGCCGCCTGGGAAGCTGGCGTAAAAAGTGATGCTTCACCGGCGCTCAGCGAAATGATGCGCATGAAAATGAATAATTTGTCCATCTGAGAGGGACCCGATGCAATTGCGTAAATTACTTTTGCCAGGACTGCTGTCTGTTACGTTATTGAGCGGTTGTTCACTGTTTAACAGCGAAGAAGACGTTGTGAAAATGTCCCCGCTGCCAACGGTTGAAAATCAGTTTACCCCGACTACCTCCTGGAGTGAGTCCGTAGGTAGCGGTATTGGCGATTTCTACTCTAACCTGCACCCGGCGTATGCCGACAGCGTGGTGTACGCGGCAGACCGTAAAGGCACCGTGAAAGCACTGCACGCAGAAAGCGGGAAAGAAGTGTGGTCTGTGAACCTGGCGGAGAAAGACGGCTGGTTCTCCCACTTACCGGCGCTGCTGTCTGGCGGTCTGACGGTAAATGGCGGCCACGTGTATGTCGGCTCCGAGAAAGCACAGGTTTATGCACTGAATACCAGCGATGGTACCGTTGCATGGCAAACGCGCGTTGCCGGTGAAGCGCTGTCCCGTCCGGTTGTGAGCGACGGCTTGGTGCTTATCCATACCAGCAACGGCCAGCTGCAGGCATTGAACGAAAACGACGGTACGGTGAAATGGACCGTTAACCTCGATATGCCAGCGCTGTCTCTGCGTGGTGAATCCGCTCCGGCGACCGCCTTTGGCGCAGCGATTGTGGGTGGCGATAACGGCCGCGTCAACGCCGTGCTGATGCAGCAGGGCCAGCTGATTTGGCAGCAGCGTATTTCTCAGGCCACCGGCCCGACTGAAATCGATCGCCTGAGCGATGTTGATACCACGCCAGTCATCGTGGATGGTGTTGTTTACGCGCTCGCGTACAATGGCAACCTGACTGCGCTGGATCTGCGCAGTGGCCAGATCATGTGGAAACGTGAACTGGGCTCGGTGAATGATTTTGTTGTCGACGGCAACCGTATTTATCTGGTCGATCAGGACGACCGTCTGCTGGCGCTCAGCACCGATGGTGGTGTGACGCTGTGGACGCAGAGCGATCTGCTGCACCGTCTGCTGACGTCTCCTGTGCTGTATAATGGCAGCCTGGTCGTCGCTGACAGCGAAGGTTACATGCACTGGATTAACCCGCAGGATGGCCGCTTCGTTGCTCAGCAAGAAGTGGACAGCTCAGGATTCCTGACCGATCCTGTGGTAGCCGATGGGCAACTGCTGATCCAGGCGAAAGACGGAACGCTGTACTCCATTACGCGTTAAGTCTGTTCGCTGTATGCATTGCAAACGGCCCCTGTTTTAGCAGGGGCCGTTTTACTGTTTTTAGAATTTAAGAGGCATTTATCATGGTACCTGTGGTCGCGCTTGTCGGGCGCCCTAACGTTGGAAAATCCACGCTGTTTAACCGTCTGACGCGCACGCGAGATGCGCTGGTCGCGGATTTCCCGGGTCTGACTCGTGACCGTAAGTACGGTCGTGCTGAAGTGGAAGGCCGCGAGTTTATCTGTATCGATACCGGTGGTATCGATGGCACGGAAGAAGGCGTGGAAACGCGCATGGCGGAACAGTCGCTGCTGGCGATTGAAGAGGCTGATGTCGTGTTGTTTATGGTTGATGCGCGTGCCGGGCTGATGCCTGCGGACGAAGGTATCGCCAAACACCTGCGTTCACGCGAAAAGGCGACGTTCCTCGTTGCTAACAAAACTGACGGTATCGACCCGGATCAGGCGGTCGCGGATTTCTGGTCTCTGGGCCTCGGTGAAATTCACGCGATTGCTGCGTCCCACGGCCGTGGTGTTACCAGCCTGATTGAACACGCGCTGCTGCCATTTATGGACGAAGTCGCGCCGGTTGAAGAAGTCGACGAAGATGCCCTGTACTGGGCTCAGTTCGAAGCAGAACAGAATGGCGAACCGATTGAAGAGCCGGAAGATGACTTCGACCCGCGCAGCCTGCCAATCAAACTTGCTATCGTTGGTCGTCCGAACGTCGGTAAGTCAACGCTAACTAACCGTATTCTCGGTGAAGACCGCGTTGTGGTTTACGACATGCCTGGCACCACGCGTGACAGCATTTACATCCCGATGGAACGCGATGAGCGTGAATATATCCTCATCGACACCGCCGGGGTGCGTAAGCGCGGAAAAATTACGGATACCGTAGAAAAATTCTCGGTTATCAAAACCCTGCAGGCGATTGAAGACGCCAACGTGGTCATGCTGGTTATCGATGCCCGTGAAGGCATTTCTGACCAGGACCTCTCGCTGCTCGGCTTCATCCTCAATAGTGGGCGCTCACTGGTTATCGTGGTCAACAAATGGGATGGCCTGAGCAACGAAGTGAGAGAGCAGGTCAAAGAGACCCTCGACTTCCGTCTGGGCTTCATCGATTTCGCCCGCGTGCACTTCATTTCAGCCCTGCACGGCAGTGGTGTAGGCAACCTGTTCGAATCCGTTCGTGAAGCGTACGACAGCTCAACGCATCGTCAGAGTACCGCAATGCTGACCCGCATCATGAACATGGCTGCCGAAGATCACCAGCCGCCGCTGGTACGCGGTCGCCGCGTGAAGCTGAAATATGCGCATGCCGGGGGTTATAACCCGCCAATTGTGGTTATCCACGGTAATCAGGTGAAAGACCTGCCGGATTCCTACAAGCGCTACCTGATGAACTACTTCCGTAAATCACTGGAAGTAATGGGTACGCCAATCCGTATTCAGTTCAAGGAAGGGGAAAACCCGTTCGCGAACAAGCGTAATACCCTGACGCCGAATCAGATGCGTAAGCGTAAGCGTCTGATCAAGCACATTAAAAAAGGTAAGTAAGCGCCAACGTTTTTCTGGCGCGGTACCGATACTAACCCGCCTGATGGCGGGTTTTTTTGTTTCTGAGGTTTATGATGAAAATAGGTTTCATTGGTCTTGGCGCGGTTATCGACACTGCGTATCTACCCGCGCTTAAGCGCCTCAACGTACCGCTGACGGACTGTTACGGTTTTGATATTGATGAGTCCAGAGCGCCTGCGGGCATGACCCGCTGCGATTCACTCGATGCGCTGCTGGCGACACAACCCGAGATAGTGTTCATCACCACCGGGTCGCTGTGGCATTTGCCGGTGCTGGAAAAGGTGCTGAAATCTGCGGTGCCGCGCATCGTGGTGGAAAAGCCGGTTGCCGCCACGCTGGAACAGCTCGCCCGGCTACAGGCACTGTTAGCGATGCCGGAAAACGTGAACCGCGTACTCGCACTTGACCACTGGATGGCACGCGACGGCGTGGCGCAGCTGCTTTGCGGTAAGCCGGAAAGCGACTGGCTGCCGGAAGCGGATTATCCGACGACGCAGATCCCCATTTCAGCCCTTACGGATATCGTCAAAATCGAAGGGTATCTGCTCGAGCCGAGCGGGTTTAATGATAAAGGTGAGCCGGTTGCGCTGAATTTCGCCACTGGCGAACCTGACACACGTACGCTTCGTCATCCCGACGGCGTGATTGTTGATATCGGCACGCATGTGTTGGCGATGATGCACGAAACGCTGGCCGCTATTGGTACCAACGACCGCCTGAGTCTGACGCTGTGCGAAGCCAACGATCGTTTGGGCAACGCCATTGCGATGGGCGATACCACCACCGCAGAAGGTAGCGCGCATTTGCAGGGTGAGCTGTGTGGCATTCCGCTGGAGATGTGGCTGAACAAATATGCGGGGCCAGCCGGTGGGCAAAAAGGTGTTCGCCTGCATTTGCGAAACGGAACCATTCTGAGCCAGGACCGACGCGGTTCCGGTGAAGTGCTGGAAGTGTGGCAGGGCGAAAATGTGCAGCGCTGGAAAATGGAAGGCCCGGTGTACGATCGCTGCCTGGCGCGACATATCCTTGGAGCTCAAAGCGTATTCGCGCGCGCGCCTGAACAGGTCAGCCAACTGACCCAACGCCGCATTGCAGAAGTGACGGCGCTGCTACAGTTACAGCAGCAACTGCGCGGCTCACATTGAGGCCTGTGGTAAAATAGCCTGAAGATTTCCGTATGACGAAGGAGTCAACGATGGAACTGAAGTGTCCGGTTTGTGAGGATCCGCTGGAGCAGCAGGGCGGCAGCGCGCATTGTTCGCAGTGCGAGCAGGATTTCGCCTTACAGGCGCTGTGCCCGGAATGCCATAAGCCGCTGGACGTGCTGAAAGCCTGCGGTGCGGTGGATTATTTTTGCCAGAACGGCCATGGCTTGATTTCGAAAAAGCGCGTGGAGTTTGTGGTCGTCGCGCCATAAGAAACCGTGAAATGCCCGGTTGCGCTTCGCTTACCGGGCTTACTCTGTTGGTTTCGCTTTTCGCGTCCGCGTTTTCTTCACCGGCGTGATTTTAGTGACTTCACTCTCCACCACCCCATCTTCCAGACGCGTTGTCAGTGTGTCTCCGGCGTTCAGCTGTTTGGTCTTTTTTACCAGCTTGCCGTCGGCGGCGGTCGTCACGCTATAGCCGCGTGCTAACGTCGACAACGGGCTAACGGCCTCAAGATGCGTCACCGCATTGCCAAAGCGTTCACGCGTTGTGCTGAGCTGCGCACGAAGCGTCTGCGCCAGACGATATTCCAGTTGCTGAATACGCGTTTGCGCGCGATAAATTCGCGGTTGTGGATTTTGTTGATTCAGACGCTGAATCACCCGCTGCTGACGCTGAGTGGTTTTTTTCAGCTGATTATCCAATGCAAAGCTCATGCGCTGGCGCAGTCTGTCGAGCACCGTTTGCTGACGCGCGAGGCGTAGCTGCGGATGCTGCTGTTGCAGACGATGCTGAAGCTGGCTGAATCGACGGTTACGGTTGGCGATGAAATAATCCATCGCCATTTCCAGCCGCTGTTGAGCCGACTGTACCTGGCGCAGCAGTTCCTGCTGATTGCGGCTGACCATTTCAGCAGCAGCAGAGGGCGTCGGGGCGCGTAAATCCGCCACGAAATCGGCGATGGTCACATCAGTTTCATGTCCGACGGCGCTGACCACCGGAATGCGGCTGGCAAAAATCGCCCGCGCCACGCGTTCGTCGTTGAAACTCCACAAATCTTCCAGCGAACCGCCGCCGCGCCCGACAATAAGCACGTCACACTCTTCACGCTGGTTTGCCCGTTCAATGGCGCGGACAATCTGACCCGGCGCATCGTCACCCTGAACCGACGTGGGATAAATCACCACCGGCAGCGACGGATCGCGACGTTTCAACACGTGAAGGATGTCGTGCAATGCAGCCCCGCTTTTCGAGGTTACCACCCCGACGCAGTGCGCAGGCGTTGGCAAAGGCTGCTTGAATTGCTGATCGAACAGGCCTTCTGCAGACAACAGCGCTTTGAGCTGCTCGTACTTTTGCTGCAATAGCCCTTCGCCCGCAGGCTGCATGCTTTCGACGATAATCTGGTAGTCACCGCGCGGCTCGTACAGCGTGATGTTCGCGCGAACTAAAACCTGCTGGCCATGCTGCGGACGAAACGTGACGCGGCGATTGCTGTTGCGGAACATCGCACAGCGCACCTGGGCGTTGTCGTCCTTGAGGGTAAAATACCAGTGCCCGGAAGAGGGCTGAGAAAAGTTGGAAATCTCACCGCTGATCCACACTTGCCCCATTTCTCGTTCCAGCAGCAGACGAACCGACTGATTCAGGCGGCTAACGGTAAAAATTGCGGGGGATTGAGAAGGCAACATGTGAGCGAGATCAAATTCTAAATCAGCAGGTTATTCAGTCGATAGTAACTTGCTCAGATGCGATCGCAAGCATTTTTTGCAAAAAAGTGTGGATGCAACCGATTACGCTCTGTATAATGCCACGGCAATATTTATTAACCTCCAGGTAGAGATATTGCCCATGCTACGTATCGCCAAAGAAGCACTGACGTTTGACGACGTCCTCCTCGTTCCCGCTCATTCCACCGTTCTGCCGAATACTGCTGATCTCAGCACGCATTTAACGAAATCCATTCGCCTGAACATTCCTATGCTCTCCGCAGCAATGGACACCGTGACGGAAGCGCGCCTGGCAATTGCCCTGGCTCAGGAAGGTGGCATCGGCTTTATTCACAAAAACATGTCTATCGAGCGTCAGGCGGAAGAAGTTCGCCTCGTGAAGAAATACGAGTCCGGTGTGGTTTCTGACCCACAATCCGTTTTGCCAACCACGACTCTGGCCGAAGTAAAAGAGCTGACTGCGCGTAACGGTTTTGCCGGTTACCCGGTAGTGACTGAAACCAACGAACTGGTCGGTATCATCACCGGCCGTGACGTGCGTTTCGTGACCGACCTCAGCCAGCCGGTCAGCGTGTACATGACGCCGAAAGAGCGTCTGGTCACCGTGCGTGAAGGCGAGGCTCGTGACGTCGTGTTCGGTAAAATGCACGAAAAACGTGTGGAAAAAGCGCTGGTTGTTGATGCGAATTTCCACCTGATTGGCATGATCACCGTAAAAGACTTCCAGAAAGCCGAGCGTAAACCGAATGCGTGTAAAGACGAGCATGGTCGTCTGCGCGTGGGTGCGGCGGTTGGCGCCGGTGCCGGTAACGAAGAGCGCGTTGATGCGCTGGTTGCTGCGGGCGTTGACGTTCTGCTGATTGACTCCTCTCACGGCCATTCCGAAGGCGTTCTGCAACGCATTCGTGAAACCCGCGCGAAATACCCAGACCTGCAAATCATCGGCGGTAATGTGGCCACTGGCGCAGGCGCCCGTGCCCTGGCTGACGCTGGCGTGAGTGCGGTGAAAGTGGGTATCGGTCCTGGCTCTATCTGTACTACCCGTATCGTAACCGGCGTGGGCGTTCCACAAATCACCGCTGTTTCTGACGCGGTTGAAGCGCTGGAAGGCCTGGGCATTCCGGTTATCGCCGATGGCGGCATCCGTTTCTCCGGTGATATTGCCAAAGCCATTGCCGCGGGCGCAAGCGCAGTCATGGTCGGTTCGATGCTGGCGGGTACCGAAGAATCTCCGGGTGAAATCGAACTTTACCAGGGTCGTTCTTACAAATCCTACCGCGGCATGGGCTCTCTGGGCGCGATGTCCAAAGGCTCCTCAGACCGTTACTTCCAGAGCGATAACGCGGCCGACAAATTGGTACCGGAAGGTATCGAAGGTCGCGTGGCGTACAAAGGTCGCCTGAAAGAGATCATTCACCAGCAGATGGGCGGCCTGCGCTCCTGTATGGGTCTGACCGGCTGTGGTACCATCGACGCGCTGCGTACCAAGGCTGAATTCGTACGCATCAGCGGGGCGGGCATTCAGGAAAGTCACGTACATGACGTGACCATCACCAAGGAATCCCCGAACTACCGCATGGGTTCTTGATTATTTCCCGCGCCCGGCTTATGCCGGGCGCTTTGATTTTGTTTCACTTGCCCTGGAATTATCGTCAATGACCGACAATATTCATAAACATCGCATTCTTATCCTCGATTTCGGTTCTCAGTACACTCAACTGGTTGCACGTCGCGTGCGCGAGCTGGGCGTTTATTGTGAACTGTGGGCCTGGGACGTTACCGAAGCACAAATTCGTGAGTTCAATCCGAGCGGTATCATCCTGTCCGGCGGCCCGGAAAGCACCACCGAAGACAACAGCCCACGCGCGCCAGAGTACGTCTTCGAAGCAGGCGTCCCGGTTCTCGGCGTGTGCTACGGCATGCAGACCATGGCGATGCAGCTTGGCGGCCACGTTGAAGGCTCTAACGAACGTGAATTTGGCTACGCGCAGGTAGAAGTCAGAACTGACAGCGCGCTGGTTCGCGGCATCGAAGACGCCCTGACCGCAGAAGGCAAGCCACTGCTCGACGTATGGATGAGCCACGGCGACAAAGTAACCGCCATCCCGTCTGATTTCGTGACCGTTGCCAGCACCGAAACCTGCCCGTTTGCCATTATGGCTAATGAAGAAAAACGCTTCTACGGCGTGCAGTTCCACCCGGAAGTGACGCACACCCGTCAGGGCCTGCGTATGCTGGAGCGTTTCGTGCTCGATATTTGCCAGTGCGAAGCTCTGTGGACATCAGCAAAAATCATCGAAGATGCGGTTGAGCGTATTCGTCAGCAGGTTGGTGATGACAAAGTGATCCTCGGCCTGTCCGGCGGCGTCGATTCTTCCGTAACCGCGATGCTGCTGCACCGTGCTATCGGTAAAAATCTGACCTGTGTGTTCGTCGACAACGGTTTGCTGCGCCTGAATGAATCTCAGCAGGTGCTGGATATGTTTGGCGATCATTTCGGTCTGAACATCGTGCATGTGGAAGGTGAAGAGCGCTTCCTGAGCGCGCTGGCAGGCGAAAACGATCCGGAAGCGAAGCGTAAAATTATCGGCCGCGTGTTTGTCGAAGTATTCGATGAAGAAGCGTTGAAGCTCGAAGACGTGAAATGGCTGGCGCAGGGGACTATCTACCCTGACGTGATTGAATCCGCCGCCTCCGCGACCGGTAAAGCACACGTCATCAAATCTCACCACAACGTGGGCGGCTTGCCGAAAGAGATGAAGATGGGTCTGGTTGAACCGCTGCGTGAACTGTTCAAAGACGAAGTGCGCAAAATCGGTCTGGAACTGGGTCTGCCGTACGACATGCTGTACCGCCATCCGTTCCCAGGGCCAGGCCTCGGCGTGCGCGTGCTGGGCGAAGTGAAGAAAGAGTACTGCGACCTGCTGCGTCGTGCGGACGCTATCTTCATCGAAGAGCTGCACAAAGCTGACCTGTACAACAAAGTGAGCCAGGCATTCACCGTGTTCCTGCCGGTCCGTTCCGTCGGCGTGATGGGCGATGGCCGCAAGTACGACTGGGTTGTTTCCCTGCGTGCCGTCGAAACTATCGACTTCATGACCGCGCACTGGGCGCACCTGCCGTACGATTTCCTCGGCCGCGTGTCCAATCGCATCATCAACGAAGTGAACGGTATTTCCCGCGTGGTGTATGACATCAGCGGCAAACCGCCAGCGACGATTGAGTGGGAATAAATCCCCGACAAGCTCTCGCTTCTCAGCCCGCGTAACTGCGGGCTTTTTTGTTTTTGTTCAGGTGATTTTTCGCGTCACCCACCAGAATCCAAGCGCTAAAAAACTGACCGCAGCCCCCAGCAGGCACACGGCATCCCAGCCCGCACGGGCATAGGTTGCCGTGGTGGCGATGGCACCCAGTCCGCTGCCGACAGCGTAGAAAAGCATATAGAGTCCGACCAGCCGACTATGCGCCTCGGGTCGGGTACGGAAAATCATGCTCTGGTTGGTGACGTGCAGTGCCTGGCCACCTAAATCGAGCAGCACGATGCCAATCACCAGCACGCCGAGCGACAACGCCATCTGCGACAGGGGCCACCAGGCCAACAGTAATGCGATAAGCGCGAGCGCACTGGTGCGTTGGGCGTAGCCCCGATCGGCCCATTGCCCGGCTCGAGTGGCGGCCAGTGCCCCGATCACTCCCACCAACCCGAAGGCCCCGATGACGGTGTGCGAGAAGCCATAGGGCGGTGCACTTAATGGCAGCACTAACGCACTCCAGAAAATGTTGAATGCGGCAAACATCAGCAGCGCCAGAACACCGCGTACTTGCAGTACTTTTTCGTCTCTAAGCAGCGTCAGCATGGATGCGATCAGGCGAGGGTAGCTCATCGGGTTAGGTGCAATCGCCAGCGTCGGTAGCCGCTGCCAAAGCGGAAGGGCAATAATCAGCATGAGTAAGGCGGAGCAGAGGTAAACGCCGCGCCAGCCTGCCAGATCGCTTATTGCCCCAGAAAATACCCGGGCCATCAGTAAACCAATAAACACGCCGCTTTGCGCCGAACCTATGACGCGTCCCTGCTCATGGGCTGCTGCCGCACTGGCTGCATAGGCTATCAGCCCTTGAGTCATCGCCGTTCCCAGCAAGCCCACCGCGAGCATACCCACCAGCAGGGCCGACGCAGAACTCGCCATGGCGACCGCAGCGAGGGCGGCCACCAGCGCCAGCAGTTGGAAAGCCATCAGACGACGGCGATCCACGCGGTCACCCAACGGCACCAGCAGCAGCAGGGCCAGCGCGCAACCAATTTGTGTGGCGGTGACCACGCCGCCAACAGCGGCATGGCTGATACCGAAGGCCTGCGCCAGCACGTCGAGCAGAGGTTGCGCGTAATAGACATTGGCCACGCTCAGGCCACTGGCAATGGCGAATAGCCATACCAGACTGCGGGGCATGTCTGTCGTTAACGGTAATGCCATCGAACTCTTCATGATCCCAGCCTTCACCATTCCAGTTTTAAAATGAAACCAGTTGAAGGTTAGGCTATGCGGTTTTAAAATGCAACCAGAATGCCCTGGCCAGTCAACGAGAGGATCCGATGCCGTCCCCTGAATCCATGAACGATGAACCTTGTCCCGTTGCTCGTAGTGTGGATGTGATCGGAGATCGCTGGTCACTTCTCATCGTACGCAACGTCTTCGATGGCATGCGCCGCTTCGGCGATTTCCAGCGTAGCCTGGGAGTGGCACGAAACATCCTCTCCGACCGGCTGAAAAAGCTGGTTAATGCGGAGATCCTTGAGATGCGGAACGCCTCGGATGGGACGGCGTATCAGGAGTATGTGTTGACGGCAAAGGGAGAGAGCCTTTTTCCGGTAGTGGTGGCGCTGCGGCAATGGGGCGAGCAGCACCTGTTCGAAGCCGGTGAACGCCATTCGATTCTGATCGACAAGCATACCGGCAAGCCGGTTCCGTTCATGGGGCCCACTGCGGAAGATGGAACTGCGCTAGTCCCTGCCGAAACTGAAGTGCAGAAAGTTAAGTAACATGACCTGCGCGGTAGCGTTCATTACCTCGAATGGGCATGCAGACGAAGAATTTGCTGGCGCATAAAATCCACCAGCCGCTGACTGGCGGGGGAATGAGGGCGGTTGACGGTTTTTACTACGCCGACGTCCATGTAGGTGATGCAGTCGTTAATAGTCCGGCGGGCCACTCGTAAACCGCTCAGCGCCCAGGGGCGATACACCAGATCAGACAAAATCGTGACGCCTTTGCCCTGCGCCACCAGGCTGCGCACGGCTTCGAACGAGTTAGAGCGAAAGCAAACGTCTGGTGCGAATCCGCTGTTTTTAAAATGATCGCCGATTACGCCGGGGTATTCGTCGGTGCTCAACATCAAATAGGGCGTTTGCGCCACATCGCTGAGTGTAATTTCAGGTCTGGCGAGCAGCGGATGGTCGATTGACGTCCAGAGCTGGCGCAGCGAACGGATAAACGTTTCCACTTCCAGGTCAGCATCGTGTGAAATATTTGAAGTCAGCAATAAACAGAAATCGACCTGTTGATCCCGCAACGCGCTGAGCAGTTCTGGTGCCTGGGCTTCCTGAAAAATGATGTTTATCAGCGGGAAACGGCTTTCAATTTCATGCAATATTTCGGGCAGAAGATAGGCAGAAAGCGTTTCGGCGATGCCGACGCGCACCACTCCTGCCGTGGTTTCGGGCTGGTTCAGTAAATCTTCCAGCGCAAATCGGCTGTCGTTCATGATTTTTCGGGCATGGGCGAGAAAGCGTTCACCCGCCGCGGTCAACTGAATGCCTTTGGGCTGGCGCAGGAACAATTGCGCATTCACCGTTTCCTCGAGGTTGCGCAGTGCAACGGTCATCGAGGATTGCGAAACATGGCAACGGCTGGCGGCTTTAGAAACTTGTAATGTTTCTGCTAAAGCTATGTAGAACTCAAGTTGTCTCAGAGTGAACTTCATAGTTTTAAACGATACCCGATGAGTAAAACATTATATTAGCATCCAATTTAGCCCCGCGATAATCTTCTGTTAATCCAGAACGTATTTTTACGGGAGCATTTATGCCTTATTTATTACTTAGCCTTGCAGCCTGCTTTTGGGGCGGGAATTATGTGGTGGGCCATATTTTGGTGGCGCACACAGATCCTATTTTACTTTCGGCTGCACGCTGGATTTTGACGGCATTGTTATTGGTGGGCCTCTATTCTCGACAGATTCGCGCCCAGTGGCCGGTGATGAAGCGCTCTTTTTCGGTGCTGGCATTCCTCGCATTATTTGGTCAGGTATTATTTCCACTGACACTTTATATCGGCCTGCAATATACCTCTTCACTGAATGCGGCGATTTATTTATCCACCACGCCAGTGCTGGTGTTATTAATTAATCGTTATATTTTTAAAGAGAAAATATCGGCACATAATATTGCCGGTGTTGTTCTGAGTTCATTTGGCGTGGTGTGGCTGGTAATGCAGGGAGATTTATTGCATCTGGATACGCTGAAAAACCTCAACCGCGGTGATCTTTGGACCATCGGCTCGGCGGCCAGTTGGGCGGTGTACTGTGCGTTCCTGCGCACTAAGCCACGTGAAGTCGGAGGCAATGCTTTTGTGGCGGTCAGCGCGGCGTTTGGTGCCGTGGTGTTGCTGCCGGTACTGCTATTCTCCATGTACGAGCATGGCCTGCCGTCCACTCAGGAGTACCTGCAACCGGAGTTTCTGTCAGGGCTGGCGTATCTGATTATTTTCCCGTCGTGGCTGTCGTATCTGCTGTGGAATAAAGGCATTCAGGCTATCGGGGCTACCCGTGGCGAAGTGTTCTCTCATCTGATCCCCCTGACGGGAGGATTATTCAGCGTGATGTTCCTGAATGTAACGCTGCATCCGTTCCATCTGGTCAGCACGGTACTGATTATTTGCGGGATTGCGCTGTGCTCCAGAAGCGCACATAAAAGGGCGACAAAAGTCGCCCTGTCATGACGCCAGGTGGCCCCGATACAGGCCCAGACGCCGTGTCATCCTTGTCAGCCAGTCATAGCGAGATTTCGGCTCAACACTCATGCGGGGAAAACGTCACAGCAGTCTGTTTTTTTATGTGTGACCATTTCCCTGTTGGTACGCCAGGGCGACAACGAGAGACTGCAACAGACACAGCGTGGCGGACTGCGAGCGGAAGGCATCGACCTGCGCTTCTTTCACTACAAAGCATAAATCACTGAAGGTCGCCAGCGGGCTGAGCTGGCTGTCGGTGATGACAATTTGTTTTGCCCCAGCTTTGGCCGCGGTTTCGCTGACCATGACCGTTTCTTCTGCGTAAGGGGAGAAACTGATTGAGATAACGATATCGCGGCCCTTAATGCGGCTGATTTGCTCACGCAGCATCCCACCCATCCCGTCCAGCAGGATTGGCCGACAGTCGAGGTGGCTGAGCGCATAGGTCAGGTAGGTGGCGACGCTGAAGGAGCGACGCAGGCCTGCGATATAAATGGTGTCTGCTTCCGCCAGTAATTGTACCGCACGTTGTAGCATGTCGGGATCGGTACGTGACGCCAGCTGTTGCAAGGCCTGGGCATTTGAACGGGCAAACTCTCGCAGTATTTCTAGCGGGGCTTCTGGTACCGATTCGCTTTCCATCTCCCGGAACAATCTCGCACGGTCACTGTAGCTGGCGGTTTCTTCCACCAGGTTCATACGAAATAGTTGTTTCATTTCGTTGAAACCGGTGAAGTCAAACGCATTGGCAAAGCGGATGAGCGTGGACGGCGGTACATCGGCCTGTTCAGCAATGACGGCGACAGTGTCGAACGCCACGCTGTTAGTATTATCCAGCACATAGCGGGACACCTGCTGCAGTCGTTTACTCAGACTATCGTAACGCTCGCGAATTTGCTGCTGCAGCTCGCTCAGGCTGGATGCTGTCGTCATGTTATCCCCCATACTTAGTTTTCTGATTCTAAACGCAAAATCGTTATTTTTAAATCGTAGCGACACATCCGCGCTGTCAATGTCGACTGTTAACATAAAAATCCATTCCTGATCACAATAATCAATATTTATTTTATTTCAACTTAAAATGGAATGTTTGTTTCATATACAGTGTTCGGGTAACAGTCACGATTTAACAGCGAGAGGTTCAGGATGGAGACGGTAGCGAATTTTATTCACGGCGAGTGTGTCACAGGTTCAGGCCAGCGCGTTCAGGCGATCTTCAACCCCGCCACGGGCGAGCAAATTCGTCAGGTGGTGATGAGCACGGCGCAGGAAACGGAGCGTGCTATCTCCGCCGCGCAGCAGGCTTTTAATGGGTGGTCACGGCAGGCCCCCCTGAAGCGCGCCCGCGTATTGTTCCGCTTTAAAGCGTTGCTCGAGCAGAACATGGACTCGCTCGCCCGGATTATCAGCGAAGAGCACGGCAAAGTGTACTCTGATGCGGTGGGAGAGCTGACGCGCGGTCTGGAAGTGGTGGAGTTTGCCTGCGGCATTCCGCATCTGCAAAAAGGTGAGCACTCGTCGAATGTTGGCACTGGCGTCGATAGCCATTCGCTGATGCAGCCGCTGGGCGTGTGCGTCGGTATTACGCCGTTCAACTTCCCGGCGATGGTGCCGATGTGGATGTTCCCTATCTCGCTGGCGACGGGCAATACGTTTGTGCTCAAACCGTCGGAAAAAGATCCTTCTCTGCCGCTCGCGCTGGCAAAACTGCTGAAAGAGGCCGGTCTGCCAGACGGCGTCTTTAACGTGGTGCAGGGTGATAAAGAAGCGGTAGACGTTCTGTTGACCGACCCGCGCGTTCAGGCGGTCAGTTTTGTTGGCTCGACGCCGATTGCGGAATACATTTATCAGACCGCGTCAGCGCACGGCAAACGTTGTCAGGCGCTGGGCGGGGCGAAAAACCACTGCATCCTGATGCCGGACGCCGATATGGAGATGGCGACAAATGCCATCATGGGCGCGGCGTATGGTGCGGCGGGTGAGCGTTGTATGGCGCTGTCGGTAGTCGTGGCGGTGGGGGATGAGACCGCAGAAGCGCTTTGCGCGCGGCTGGAAAAACAGATAACGGTGTTACGCGTTGGGCCAGGGCTTGAGCAAACGCCTGAAAATGAGATGGGGCCACTTATCTCCGCGGCGCATCGCAGCAAAGTGTTGGGCTATATCGACAGCGGCGAAGCGCAGGGCGCCACGCTGCGAGTGGATGGCCGGGGTTTCAGCGTGAAGCATCATGAGCAGGGCTTTTTTGTCGGGCCGACATTATTCGATAATGTCACGCCTGAGATGACCATCTACAAAGAAGAAATTTTTGGCCCGGTACTTAGCGTGGTGCGGGTGAAGGATTACGCCAGCGCAGTGGCGCTGATTAACCACCATGAATACGGTAACGGGACCGCTATTTTTACCCGTGACGGCGGCTGCGCGCGCCGCTTCTGCGAAGAGGTACAGGCCGGGATGGTCGGCGTTAACGTACCGATTCCCGTGCCAATGGCTTTCCATAGCTTCGGCGGCTGGAAACGGTCTATCTTTGGTCCGCTGAACGTACATGGTAATGACGGCGTGCGTTTTTATACCCGCATGAAAACCGTGACTGCCCGCTGGCCGGAAATGCAGCAGGATAACGGTGCTGCGTTCTCCATGCCAACGCTGGGCTGATGGAGGGATTGATGAAAACTGAACGTATGACCATGGCCCAGGCGCTGGTCAAATTTCTCAACCAACAGTATGTCGAAGTGGACGGGCAGGAAACGCCGTTCATCGAAGGCGTGGCGACTATCTTCGGTCACGGTAACGTGCTCGGGATTGGGCAGGCGCTGGAGCAGGATCCTGGGCACTTGCGGGTGCTTCAGGGCTGCAACGAACAGGGCATCGCGCACATGGCGGCAGGCTTCGCCAAACAGCACCTCCGTCGGCGCATTTATGCGGTGACCTCGTCGGTCGGCCCAGGGGCTGCCAACATGGTAACTGCGGCGGCGACAGCCACGGCTAACCGCATTCCGCTGTTATTATTGCCGGGGGATATTTACGCCAGCCGTCAGCCGGATCCGGTATTGCAGCAGATAGAGCAGTATCACGAGCTGAGTATCAGCACTAACGACTGTTTTCGGCCGATCTCGCGTTACTGGGACCGAATCAACCGTCCGGAACAGCTGATGAGCGCCATGCTGAATGCGATGCGCACCCTGACCGATCCGGCAGATACGGGGACGGTAACGATTTGTTTGCCGCAGGATGTTCAGGGCGAAGCCTGGGACTATCCGCAGAGCTTCTTTGCCCGTCGCGTTCACCATATTGAACGACGCCCGCCGGACCCGCATCGGCTGGAACAGGCGCGAGCGCTGATTGCACGTAAACGTCGCCCGCTGGTGATTTGTGGCGGTGGCGTGCGTTACGCCGGGGCACATGAAGCCTTTCGTCAGTTTGTCGATACCTTGCAGTTGCCGTTTGCGGAAACGCAGGCCGGAAAAGGGGCGCTGGTAAGTGACCACCCACTCAACCTGGGCGGTATTGGCGTCACCGGTGGACTGGCCGCAAATCAGCTTGCGCCACAGGCGGATCTGGTGATTGGTGTCGGCACGCGTCTGACCGATTTCACTACCGGTTCGAAAGCGCTGTTTGCGCATCCGGACGTCGAATATCTGCTGCTGAATGTTGCAGAATTCGATGCTCTGAAACTGGATGCCACGGCGCTGGTGGCCGATGCCCGCACCGGTTTGTCAGCGCTGACGGAGGGGCTTGCGGGGTATCGCAGCGACTGGGGAAGCGAGGTAGCGCAGGCGAAATCGGCCTGGCATGAGGAGTGCCGCCGGTTGTGGTCACGCCAGTGGCAGCCCGATGACGCACCAGAAGTTGCCGGACACCTCGATGCTCAATTGCAGGAATACAGCGAAGCGCTGAAAACGAGGCTGACACAAACGCGCGTGCTGGGGCTGATTAATCAGCACATTGAGGACGATGCGATTGTAGTAGGGGCTGCAGGTTCACTCCCCGGCGATTTACAGCGTCTATGGCAGGTGAAGGCCCCCGACAGCTATCACCTGGAGTATGGCTACTCCTGCATGGGCTATGAAATCGCCGCGGCTATCGGAGCGAAGCTCGCGAAACCGCTGCAGCCCGTGTACGCGATGGTTGGTGATGGCTCATACATGATGCTGCATTCTGAGCTGCAAACGGCCGTTCAGGAAGGGATAAAAATGACTGTGCTGCTGTTTGATAACGCCGGGTTCGGTTGTATTAACAACCTGCAGATGGGGCACGGGATGGGCAGTTTTGGCACTGAAAACCGTGCCCGCAATCCACAGAGTGGACGCCTTGATGGCCCGCTGGTACAGGTCGATTTTGCACAAAATGCCGAAAGTTATGGCTGTCGGGCGTGGCGGGTGAATGATGAACAGAGTCTGCTGGCGGCCCTGGAGGCGGCGCGTGCGCATCCCGGCCCGACGCTGCTGGACATTAAAGTGTTGCCCAAAACCATGACCCACGATTACGCCGCTTGGTGGCGAACGGGGGATGCGCAGGTTTCTGCGTCAGACACCGTGCAACAGGCAGCGGAACAGACCCGCGCACAACTGCAAAATGCCCGTCAGTACTAATCTCTCCCGCGCCTCCGGCACTGTGTCGGCGGCGCGGCTACGCCTTCATAATTCAACGTAACGAAATTTTCATTTCATCTTTCTCCCGCAGAAGTCAGCGTGCGCGCTGTGATGTTGATAACAAAATGTATCGCAATTATCGCCATAATGTTAACTAACGCGCAAAAATAGAATTTTCACTATTTATAAAAATGAAATAAATGTTTTATTTATGGTGTCGTTAGTTCATCGCATTCATCCATACCAGGAGCCGTTATGTTTAACATTGCTTTACTGGGCGCTGGCCGAATTGGCCAGGTACATGCCGCTAACATCGCAACCCACAAGGAAACAACGCTCTGGTCCGTTGTTGATCCGAATGAGGCCTTTGCCTCCCGCCTGGCAACCCAGTATCAGGCACGCCAGCAAAGTCTTGATGAGGCGATGACCGATCCCAATGTTCATGCGGTGTTGATTGCCTCAGCCACCGATACCCATGCAGATTTAATCGAACTGGCTGCCCGTCACGGCAAAGCCATTTTCTGTGAAAAACCTGTCCATCTTGATCTGGCCCGTGTGCGCGACTGCCTGAAGGTGGTCAAAGAGTACAACGTGCCACTGTTTATCGGTTTCAACCGCCGCTTTGATCCACAATTCCGCCGTGTCAAAACCGAAACTCTGAGCGGGCGCATCGGTAAGCCGGAATCCTTGCTGATTATCTCCCGCGACCCGTCACCGCCCCCTGCGGAGTATGTGCGCGTTTCGGGTGGAATGTTCCGCGATATGACCATTCATGATTTTGATATGGCCCGTTTCATCATGGGCGAAGAGCCGGTTTCGGTGTACGCCCAGGGGAGCAACCTGGTCGATCCAGCCATTGGTGAAGCCGGGGACATCGACACCGCATTCATCGTGCTGAAGTACGCCTCTGGCGCGCTGGCGACCATCGTCAACAGCCGTCGTTCATCGTATGGCTATGACCAGCGTCTGGAACTGCACGGCTCCACAGGTCTGCTGACCGCGGGCAATATTCTTGAAAACCAGGTGCAGCATTTTGGCCAAAGTGGCTGCACTAGCGCGCTGCCTGAGCATTTCTTCCTGCAGCGTTATAAATCTGCCTACGCCGCCGAATGGGAACACTTTGTTGCCATTTTACGCGGCGAGGCGGTGCCGGAGTGCAGCGGTGATGACGGTGAACGCGCGCTGTATCTGGCTGATAAAGCGCTGGAGTCATTGCAAACCCGGCGTGAAGTTCTCCTCTGATATTCCATAACTACACACCCTACACAGAGAGACATAACAATGAAAAAGCTGATCTTAGCCGCCCTCATCGCCATGACTGCCGGGGCGGCCATGGCCGAGAACGAACAAATTGTCTTCAGTACGCCAAACCTGGCGATGCCGTTTGAAGTTCACATGCAACGCACGGCGGTGAAAGCCGCCAAAGAGATGGGCGTTAACCTGCAGGTCCTCGACGGGCAGGGCAGTTCGCCGAAACAGGTTGCCGACCTGGAAAACGCCATTACTCGCGGCGCGCAAGGTTTTATCGTCTCCCCGAATGATGTCACCGCGGTGTCGAGTGCGGTAGAAGAAATTCAGGATGCGAAGCTGCCAATTGTCACTCTTGACCGCTCTGTCGATAGCCAGAAGAAAGTGCCACATTTTGGGGCGAACAACTACAAAGGCGGCCAGACCATTGGCGACTTTGTCAAAAACAAGTTTCCTGACGGCGCGGACATTATCCTGCTGACCGGCCAGCCGGGCTCATCTTCCAATATCGAACGCACCAAAGGGATCCGCGACAGCCTGAAAGCGGGCGGTGAGAAATACCACATTGTGGCCGATCAGACCGGCAACTGGATGCGTTCGGAAGGGATGCGAATTGTTGAAAGCGTGCTGCCGTCGTTGAAAAAACGTCCGCAAGTGATCCTTTCCGCTAACGATGATATGGCGCTCGGCGCGATTGAAGCGTTGCAGGGGCAGGGCGTGAAACCAGGCGAAATTCTGGTGACAGGATTCGATGCCGTGCCAGAAGCGCTGGCGCGGGTGCGCGATGGCTGGATGGCGGCGACGGCGGACCAGCGTCCGGGATTTGCGGTACAGACGGCGATGAGCCAGCTGGTCGCCAACGTGCGTGAGAAAAAAGCCATCACCGGGGCGGATTACCCGCCGACGCTTATCACCAAAGAGAACCTGCAACAGGCCGAGCGTATCGGCGAAGCCGGTAACTGATTTATCCGCAGCCGCCACCGTTGTGGCGGCTCGCATAACAGGAGGCGCTGAGCGATGGTGCAACCCTTACTGAACGTTACCGATCTGGCAAAGAGTTTTTCCGGCGTCTGGGCGTTGACTAACGTTCAATTGACCGTCGGGAAAGGCGAAATTCACGCGCTGCTCGGCGAGAACGGCGCGGGGAAATCGACGCTGCTCAAGGCGCTGGCTGGGGCGCAGCCACAGACGCGCGGCGATATCTGGTTCAATGGCGAAACGCTGCCGGCGGAGGATTCACCGGTCGAGCGACAGAACAAAGGCATCATCACGATTTATCAGGAATTCAATCTGCTCCCGAATATGACTGTCGCGGAAAATATGTTTCTCGGGCGTGAGCCGCGGAAGCGTAATTTGATAGTCAATGCGAAAGCCGTCAATCAGGAGGCGCAGGTCATTCTGGACTATCTGCACCTCAACGTGGCCCCGACGACGCCGGTCGCCCGTCTGAGTGTGGCGCAGCAGCAAATGGTGGAAATTGCCCGGGCGCTGACCCTTAACGCAAAACTCATCATTATGGATGAGCCTTCCGCCGCGCTGAGCGACAGCGAAGTCGAAAGCCTGCACCGCGTGGTGCGGGAACTGAGAAGCCGTGGGGTAAGCATTATTTATGTCACCCATCGCCTGCATGAAGTTTTCCAGCTCTGCGACCGTTTTACCGTGTTCCAGGATGGCCGTTTTACCGGCACCGGCGCGGTTGCGGAAACCAATGTGGAGCAGCTGATTCGTCTGATGGTGGGACGCGACGTGGCCTTTAATCGTCGTCCGGCCAGCGAAACCCATCATCAGGATAAACCGGTTCGCCTCGCGGTGAAGGGACTGTGTCGCGAAAAACCACCGCTGGATCCACACGGTATCGCCCTGCATGACATCAGCTTTAAGGTGCATGTCGGTGAAGTGCTGGGAATAGCAGGCCTGGTGGGGGCCGGACGAACGGAAGTGGCGCGCTGTCTGTTCGGTGCGGATGGTTTTACTTCCGGTGAGTTTGTGCTCGACGGCGTGGCATATCATCCCCGTGACCCCATGTACGCGCTGGATCAGGGCGTGGCGCTGGTGCCGGAAGATCGTAAAAAAGAGGGTGCAGTACTGGGGCTTTCTATTCGCGACAACCTGTCGCTCTCCAGCCTCTCGTCGCTGCTGCGCTGGCGCTTCTTCATCAACACCCGCAAAGAGGATGACTTGATCGAATCCTATCGTCAGGCGCTGCAAATCAAGATGGTCAACAGCGAACAAGAGGTGCGCAAGCTCTCCGGTGGGAATCAGCAAAAAGTGATCCTCGCACGCTGTATGGCGCTTAACCCACGGGTGTTGATCGTCGATGAACCGACACGCGGTATTGATGTGGGCACCAAATCAGAAGTCCATCAGGTGCTTTTTGATATGGCGAAACAGGGCGTGGCGGTGATTGTTATCTCTTCCGATTTGCCCGAAGTGATGGCGGTGTCTGACCGGATAATCACCTTAAGCGAAGGCCGGGTAACCGGTGAAATCCACGGCGATGAGGCCAGCGAAGAGCGGCTCATGATGATGATGGCCATCAACCACAACGCACTGAACGCGGCATAACGGAGTTTCACATGACGCAGATAATCACCAAAACCCCCGCGCCTGCTAAACGTAGCGGACGTATCGACCCAATCGCTTTTTTCGAGCGCTTTGGGGTGCTGATTTTCATGATCCTGCTGCTGATTTTTTTCCAGACGCAGAACAGTAACTTCCTGTCAGAACGCAACGTTTTCAACATTCTTACCGAAGTATCGATCTACGGGATCATGGCCGTAGGGATGACCTTTGTTATTCTGACCGCCGGCATCGATCTCTCTGTCGGTTCGATCCTTGCGGTCTGTGCCATGACCGCGGCGTATGTCATTAAAGGCGATAACTTTACCACGGTGGATCCAAACGCCTGGGGCGGTCTGAGCTGGCTGGTTGGGCTGGGTATCTGTATGGCTATGGGCACCGCAATCGGCTTCCTGCATGGTCTGGGTGTGACCCGACTGCGCCTGCCGCCGTTTATCGTCACGCTTGGCGGGATGACCATCTGGCGCGGCCTGACGCTGGTGATTAATGACGGTGCGCCGATTGCCGGTTTCGACCCTGGCTATCGTTGGTGGGGACGCGGCGAAATGCTCGGTATCTCAATACCTATCTGGATTTTTGCCCTGGTGGCGCTGCTGGGCTATCTGGCGCTGCACAAAACGCGATGGGGCCGCTTTGTCTATGCCATTGGCGGTAACCCGGAAGCCGCACGCCTGGCCGGGGTCAATGTGAAGCGGGTACTGGTGAGTGTGTATGTGCTGATTGGCTGTCTTGCCGGGCTGGCAGGCTTTGTATTGAGCGCCCGTCTGGGTAGTGCGGAAGCGGTTGCCGGAATTTCATTTGAGCTGCGCGTTATTGCCTCGGTGGTCATCGGCGGAACCTCGCTGATGGGCGGTTATGGCCGGATTGCTGGCACCGTAATCGGCTCCATCATTATGGGCATCCTGATTAACGGCCTGGTGCTGATGAACGTCTCAGCCTACTACCAGCAAATTATTACCGGGCTGATTATCGTGCTGGCGGTGGCGTTTGATACCTATGCGAAGAGCCGTCGTGGCGCGCTGTGAGGGAGAAACAATGAAACAAGTGCGAATCGGACTGATAGGCACCGGGTACATCGGCAAGGCGCATGCCATTGCCTATGCCCAGGCGCCGACGGTGTTCAATCTGCAAGGCGAACTGGTGCGGGAAATGGTGGCGGAAGTCACGCCAGAGCTGGCAGCTGAACGGGCGCAGGCCTTTGGTTTTCGCCGTTCGACCGGCGACTGGCGTGAGCTGGTAGCGCATCCGAATATCGATGTCGTGGATATCTGCTCGCCCAATCATCTGCACAAAGAGATGGCGCTGGCCGCCATTCGCCACGGTAAGCACGTCTATTCGGAAAAGCCGCTGGCGCTGAACGCCCATGACGCTCGCGAAATGGTGGAAGCCGCACAGCAGGCCGGGGTGAAAACGCTGGTGGGTTTCAATTACATGAAGAACCCAACGGCGGCGCTGGCGAAAGAGATTATTGCGCGTGGTGAAATCGGCGACGTTATCCATTTCTACGGTACCCACAATGAAGATTATATGGCCGATCCGCAGTCGCCGATTCACTGGCACTGCTTCAAAGAGACCGCCGGATTAGGGGCTCTGGGGGATTTGGCGGCGCATATCGTCAATATGGCTCACTACCTGGTCGGTGAAATTGATGAAGTCTGCGGCGACCTGAAAATTGTGGTGCCACAGCGCCCGGCAAGCGTTGGCTCGACGCAGATGATAACCGTCGAAAATGAAGACCAGGCGCATGCGATGGTGCGATTTGCTAATGGTGCACAGGGTGTTATCGAAACCTCCCGCGTGGCCTGCGGACGCAAGATGGGGCTGTCATTCGTCATAACCGGCACCAAAGGCGCCATCAGTTTTACCCAGGAGCGGATGGCGGAACTGAAACTCTATCTGCATGACGACCCGGTCAACCGCCAGGGATTCCGCACTTTGCTGGTGGGGCCTGCGCACCCTGACTATGCCGCGTTCTGTATGGGCGCGGGGCATGGCATCGGCTTTAACGATCAAAAAACGGTAGAAGTTCGCGACCTGGTCAACGGTGTCGCGTCGGATACGCCGATGTGGCCAGATTTTGCTGAGGGCTGGAAAGTATCACGCGTGCTGGACGCTATTGCGCTCTCGCATCAGCAAGGCCGCTGGTTGAATGTGAACGATATTGTCTGACGAGGTATCAACGTGGAAAAGCAGTTTGATGTGATATGCATGGGCCGCGTGGCGGTTGACCTCTATAGCCAGCAGATTGGTGCGCGGCTGGAGGATGTATCGAGTTTTGCCAAATATCTCGGCGGCTCGTCAGGGAATGTGGCTTACGGCACCGCACGACAGGGATTGCGTTCCTCGATGCTGGCGCGGGTGGGCGATGAGCATATGGGGCGCTTTGTGCGCGAAGAGCTTAACCACGTGGGCTGTGATACCAGCCATCTGATAACCGATAAAGATCGCCTGACGGCACTGGTGCTGCTGGGCATAAAAGACCGGGACACTTTTCCGTTAATTTTTTATCGTGATAACTGTGCGGATATGGCGATCAACGCCAGCGATGTGGATGAAAAGTACATCGCCTCATCCCGCTGTCTGGCCATCACCGGGACCCATCTTTCTCATCCTCACACACGCGAAGCGGTGCTGACGGCGCTGAACTACGCGCGCCGTCACGGCGTCCGCACGGTGCTGGATATCGACTACCGGCCGGTGTTGTGGGGACTCACGTCACTGGGCGACGGCGAAACGCGTTTTATTGCCGCAGAGCAGGTGACTCGCCAGTTACAAGCGGTATTGCATCTGTTTGATGTCATCGTGGGTACCGAAGAAGAATTTCATATCGCAGGCGGCACCACCGATACCTTGCAGGCGCTGGCGCAGGTGCGTGAAGTCAGTGCGGCGACGCTGGTGTGCAAGCGAGGCGCTCTGGGCTGTTCCGTCTATCCCGATACGATCCCGGCCACGCTGGACGACGGGCTGACGGTGTCTGGCGTGCGGGTTGAAGTGCTCAATGTCCTGGGGGCGGGCGATGCGTTCATGTCAGGCCTGTTGCGCGGGTATCTCAATGATGAAGGCTGGGAACAGGCCTGTCGTTACGCCAACGCCTGTGGCGCATTGGTGGTCTCGCGCCATGGTTGCGCACCCGCCATGCCGAGTAAAGTCGAGCTTGATGATTACCTTGCTCGTGAACATCTGGTGCCGCGTCCGGATCTCGACCCACGGCTTAATCATTTGCACCGTGTTACCACCCGTCGGCGTGAATGGCCGGAACTGTGCGTGATGGCTTTTGATCACCGTAGCCAGCTTGAAGAGATGGCGCTCCAGTGCGGGGCGAGCCTTAAACGTATCCCGACCCTGAAAACGCTTATTCTACAAGCCAGTCGAGATGCGGCGCAGCAGGCCGGGCTTGAAGGAAAAGCGGGTCTGCTGTGTGACGGCACCTTTGGTCAGGATGCGTTGTGTGCCATTACCGGCGAAGGCTGGTGGATTGGTCGGCCGATAGAATTGCCAGGCTCTCGCCCTCTGGCGATGGAGCACGGCAATATCGGCACCCAACTGATTAGCTGGCCGCAGGAGCATATCGTCAAGTGCCTGGTCTTTTTCCATCCGGAAGATGCGCATGATTTACGTCTGGAGCAGGAGCAGAAAATTGCCGAGGTGTATCACGCCTGCTGTCAGTCGGGGCATGAGCTGCTGCTGGAGGTGATTTTACCTGCCGATATGCCGCGCAGCGATGAACTTTATCTGCGGGCAATTTCCCGCTTCTACAACCTCGGGATCTATCCCGACTGGTGGAAGCTGCCGCCGCTGTCATCTGATGGCTGGACGGCATTGAGCACGATTATCGGCCATCGCGATCCGCATTGCCGTGGGGTGGTTATCCTCGGCCTTGATGCACCTGCTGAACAACTGCGCGCAGACTTTAAAGCCGCTGCCGGGCACAAGCTGGTGAAAGGCTTTGCGGTAGGACGCACGCTGTTTGGCGAGGCCTCTCGCGCGTGGCTCAAACATGATATCGACGATACGCAACTGGTGACGCGCATTCGGGACAACTATCTGCAGCTGATCGCCTGGTGGCGTGAGCGCGAGCAGGCATAACTCTGGAGACTATTATGGCTGTGCAATTAGGCATTAATCCGCTGACATGGACCAACGATGACTTACCTTCACTCGGGGCGGAAACCCCGCTTGAGACCTGCCTGAGCGAAGGCAAAGAGGCCGGTTTCGCCGGTTTTGAACTGGGCAATAAATTCCCACGTGAGGCCCACTTACTCGGGCCGATACTTCAGCGTCACGACCTGCAACTGGTGTCGGGCTGGTACTCGGGGCGCCTGCTGGAACGTAGCGTAGAAGAGGAAATAGTGGCGGCGCAAGCGCACCTGACCTTGCTGCGTGAACTCGGGGCCAAAGTGATGGTTTTTGCTGAAGTGAGTGGTTGCATCCACGGCGAGCAGCAGACGCCAGTGCATCTGCGTCCGCGTTTTCCACAGACGCGCTGGGCAGAGTATGGCGAGAAACTCACGGAGTTTGCCCGCTACACGCAGCAGCAGGGCGTGCAAATTGCCTATCATCACCACATGGGGACGGTCATTGAGTCTGCCGAGGATGTGGACAATTTGATGAAACATACTGGCGATGAAGTGGGTCTGTTACTCGATACCGGGCATTTAACCTTTGCGGGCGAAGATCCCCTGGCAGTGGCGCAACGCTGGATCCAGCGTATCAATCATGTGCACTGCAAAGATGTCCGAGCTGGGGTGCTGGCGGATGTGAAAAACCGTAAAATCAGCTTCCTGGATGCCGTACTCAGCGGTGTCTTTACGGTGCCTGGCGACGGTTGTGTCGATTATGCGCCGATAATGCAACTGCTGAAAAAACACGATTATCAGGGCTGGCTGGTGGTTGAAGCGGAGCAGGATCCGACCATCGCTCATCCGCTGACTTATGCCCGCCTGGGGTATGACAATCTGAGCCGTCTGGCACGAGATGCCGGGCTTATCTGAGGAGGCGCTATGTCACGTTTACTGTCACGCTGGCAACAGCCTGATGCGCAGGGGCGTACGCAATCCGTCACACCAGAGCAGGCGGGTTGGGGCTATGTCGGCTTTGAAACGTATGAGCTTAAAGAGGGACAACAGCTGACCCTCCCTGCGGTTGCTGAGGAGCGCTGTCTGGTGCTGGTGGCAGGGCGGGCGTCGGTGGCCACGCCGAGCGCGCAGTTCTCAGATATCGGCGAGCGAATGAGCCCTTTTGAGCGCATAAAACCGTGGGCGGTGTACGTCACATCGGGTGAGTCAATAGACATTAAGGCTGTCACCGCACTGGAACTGGCTGTCTGTAGCGCACCGGGTCAGGGAAACTGGCCTACGCGTCTGATTGCGCCGCAGGATATCAACGGTGAGGCAAGAGGCAAGGGTCATAACCAGCGCTTTGTGCACAACATTCTGCCGGAAGACCAACCTGCAGATAGTCTGCTGGTGGTGGAGGTGTGGACCAACGAAGGGTGCACCAGTTCGTATCCGAGCCACAAGCACGATACCGATAATCCGCCGCAGGAGACCTATCTTGAGGAGACCTATTATCATCGTCTGAACCCGGAGCAAGGCTTTTGCATGCAGCGGGTCTACACCGATGACCGGTCGCTCGATGAGTGCATGGCTGTCTACAACCGTGATGTGGTGATGGTGCCGAAAGGCTACCACCCGGTGGCGACCATGGCCGGGTACGACAGTTACTATCTGAATGTCATGGCCGGTCCGGTACGGAAATGGATGTTCACGTGGGAGGATGATCACGCGTGGATTAACAGCACTTATGCGGCGGATGAAAAACCGGCTCGCTGAGTGTGCCCGACGGGCTGATAAGCGTCAGCGCCATCGGGCAATTTCAGGGCGACGCAGGTCGCCCTGATTGCGTTATGGTCTGGTATTTGTTTCTTCCACCGTGTCAGTATCCTCAGGCGTGGCCTCTTCTGCCGGTGTATCGACCATCGCCTCCTGAATGACGTCTTCATCCATTGACGGGTTCAGCGCCACCGCCAGCGGCGAAGACATCAGGCTGTCGGGCATCACCACATGTGGCAATGGCGCATCGACAATGATCTCCGGCTGACGTTTTCTGATCCAGCTGATGGCCCCGATCGTCGCGCCGCACAGCGTGAAGCAGAAATAAAGCACGTTACCGCCGAAGGGTTGCATGATTGCGCCGGTTATCAGCGGCCCGATACAGGCCCCGACGCCGAAAGCCATCAGCAGACAGGCCGTCAGCGATACGCGGCGTTCTGGCTCCACGCGATCGTTGGCAATCGCCACGCCGAGCGGGTAAAGCGAGAACATCGCCATGCTGGAAATAAAGGCCATACCCAACAGCCAGTAAAAGCCAAGGTGAGGCAGAACCGACAGCGGAAGAGAGGCCAGCGCAAACAGCACCGCGGTATAAAACAGCAGATGCTGACGGTCATAGCGGTCGGAGAGCCAGCTGAGCGGGAACTGCGACACCATCCCGGCGAAAATGGTCACACCCATGAACAGGCCGGTTTGCCGGGTGGTTAAGCCTTGCGAGATGGCATATACCGGCGCCAGACCGTAAAACGCCCCGGCGGCCATGCCCATCACCAGCGTTGCCGCCAGCAGTTTGGGGATAGCTTTAAAGAAGTAGCCGAGCTCCATCGGAGCGGGGGTCATTGGCTGCGCGGTGGTGCGGGTGGTGAGCGCGATCGGCACCAGGCACAAAGCGAAGCAGAGAGCGACAATCAGCAGCATCGACGGCCCGGTTCCGGCTGCCGCCATCAGGATTATCTGCCCACCGCACAGGCCGAGATAGGTCGCGACCATATACAGCCCAAAGATGGCGCCGCGCTGCGAGGATTCCGCCCGGTCATTAAGCCAGCTTTCCAGCACCATGTACTGGCACATCATGCACAGGCCGATAACCATGCGCAGGAAAATCCACAGGGGGATAAAATCGCTGAGTCCATGGCCGACGACCGAGGCGGTGATGATCCCCGCACAGGAGACGTAAGCGCGAATATGCCCGACGCGGGCAATCAGGTTGTGGCCGACTTTGCCGCCAATCACCAGACCAAGATAGTTTGCTGCGGTTATTGCACCGATAACCGTACCGCTGACTTCTTCGTGCGCAAGGCGCAATGAAATATAGGTAGTCAACAGCCCGGAACCGAGCAGCATCAGCAGGGTGGTGGTGTACAGCGGCAGAAAGGTATTCAGGATGTTTTTCATACGTTCCCTGTATTGGCTGTTCGTTACGGGTTCACCATCATCGTGCTTGGTTTTACCGTAGGATGCAAATGCAGGGACTTTTGCCGGGAATTGTCCTGGCCTGAGAGGAACTAATTTTGCTCGGTACGCACCTGAGGTTCAGTGACCTGACTTGACTGCTGCGCGGCTTTCTTGTCCTGATGATGCTGCCAGGCGCCGATAGAGGAATAGACGAAGCGGCCAAAGAAGAAGAGGAAGCTGATAAGTAAAATGATCCGGGTCATGCGACTGTTAAACTGGTGTCGTTTTCGCATAGGGGTTGCCTGGCTCACTGAGGGGTCCTTTAATAATACCCATGATGGGCGATGGGGCCTATTAAGGCACAGCAACGCAGCAGGGTCAATTAACAACTGCATAAAAAGTGCGCAAAGCAGAGGCGAGGGACAAAACTAGCGAACGTATGAACGGAATGACGTATTAATCATAACCGCGCTGTTATTTATTGATTTAAGTCAAATCGTCTACCCTGGTGCTACTTATAATCTCTTGCCCCACTCCGCTCTGTAACCATTCGCGGAAGTCACTAATCAGGTTGGATGCCTGTCTGAAACCACCCATCAGGAATTGGGTCCTCTTTTGAGTATCTATGCATCTTACTGAATTATATAAAAACAATCGTGATAAATGGTGGGGGCTACCGCTCATCCTGCCAACGCTGCTTTTACCCGTTGCCCGCGCGGCTAATACCTTCAGCCATATCGATGGCGGTATCGTTTCACTCTATTATTTGCCGCTGGCCCTGCTGCTGTCCCTGATGCTTTTTTTTGGCTGGAAAGCGCTGCCCGGCATCGTATCAGGGATTTGGCTGGTCATTGCTCAGGGCATGACCGTCCCTGAAACTATTGGCATCACCTTCCATTTTTTAATCCCGATAATCCTCAGCTGGGGCGGGTATCGGGTTTTCGTGCCGAGGCGGCATTCCGTTTCCTATGGCTGCACGCGTTTGATGCCGCAACGTCTGTTCTGGCAGATGTTTTTCCCTGCGACCCTTTTTCAACTGCTGCTGCTGGCCTGCGTCTTTTTTAATATCCTGCCCGCGCGAATTTCTCTGGCCGGGACCGGGCCACTGACGCTGCACAGCCTGATTAACTACCAGTCGGTGCTGGTGGGCTGCTTAACCGGGGTGCCGCTGTGTTACCTGGTTATTCGGATCATTCGAAATCCGATGTATTTGCGCGCGTTCATCTCCCAGATGTGCCAACAAATTGATTCCAAAGTAAGCACGGGCGAGATGATCACCTGGTTGCTTATCTTATTGATTATCATGGGGCTGCTGTTTATTCCTGCCGCAAATGCCGCCTCTATTTTTACCACCAATTATACCCTCTCACTGCTTCTGCCAGTGATGCTCTGGGGGTCGATGCGTTTCGGTTATCGGATGATGTCTATCATTTGGACGGTGGTGCTGATAGTTAGTGTTCACTTCTATTACCGTTACATGCCGTTTTATCCGAGCTACAGCAACCAGCTGGCGATTACCTCATCCAGCTATCTGGTGTTCTCGTTTATCGTGGTGTACATGGCGATGCTGTCGACCCAACAGCGCTACATCCACGCCCGCGTGAAACGGATGGCGTTTATCGACCCCGTGGTTCAGATGCCGAATTTGTGGGCGCTGAGCCGCAAGCTCTCGAGCACACCGTGGTCAGTGCTGTGCTTCTTACGCATTCCGGAACTTGAAGTGCTGGGGCGTCATTACGGGATGATGGTGCGTATCCAGTACAAACAAACGCTGGGGAAATGGCTTGAGCCGGAGCTGCACGACGGGGAGTGTACTTACCAGCTTTCCGGCCACGACCTGGTTATTCGACTGAATACGGAATCCCACGAGGCGCGGATTGCCGCCATTGATGCGCGGATTAAACGATTTCGCTTTGTCTGGGATGGTATGCCGCTGCAGCCGAACGTGGGGGTGAGTTACTGCCATGTGCGTTCCCCGGTGATGCAGCTGCCAATGCTGTTAGGTGAGCTGAGTACGATGGCTAACTCCTCGTTGGTGACCGGTTCGCCTGAAAACCTTCAGCATCGTAACGCCTCGCATTTGCAGCAGGGTCTGAAAGATAAAATCACCATGATGAACCGGCTGCAGCTGGCGCTGGAGCACGGTAATTTTAGCCTGATGGCACAGCCGATTGTCGGCATACGCGGCGACAGCTATCACGAAGTATTGCTGCGTCTGAATGGCGATAACGACCAGTTGATTTCCCCGGAAGTGTTTCTGCCGGTGGCCCACGAGTTTGGGCTTTCGTCGCGGATCGACCTGTGGGTGCTGGAAAATACGCTGAAATTTATGGATAGCCGTCGTGAAACGCTGCCTGGCCTGCGATTGTCGGTGAATATCTCGCCCTCATCGGCCTGCGGATCACAGTTTCCGAAGACGGTATCCGACCTGCTGATGCGCTATAACATTCAGGGCTGGCAGCTTATTTTTGAAATCACTGAAAATCAGTCGCTGAGTCACCCGGACCAGGCCATGCTCAACATGGCGCAGCTTCAGGCACTGGGCTGCCGCATTGCCATTGATGATTTTGGCACGGGCTATGCCAGCTACGCGCGACTGAAAAACGTCAGCGCCGATATCCTGAAAATCGACGGCAGCTTTATCCAGAATCTGCTGTCGAGCACTCTGGATTACCAAATCGTTTCGTCGATTTGCCAGCTGGCGCGAATGAAGAACATGCAGGTGGTGGCTGAGTACGTAGAAACGGATGAAATCCGTGAGGCGGCGCTGAGCCTGGGAATTGATTATATGCAGGGCTTTTATCTCGGCAAGCCAGAACCTTTAGAAGGTCTGGCTGCCGGGAATATCGAGCCTGTTACATCAGGCGGCGATGTCTGGTGAATCTTCTTCTTCAGTAATTTTCAGCATCCAGCCGGTCACGCCTTGCCAGTACTGCTGCTCTTTTTCCAGATCGAGCAGCACCAGCGCGTTTTGACTAAACCAGTCGTGAGGGAAGCACAGTGTCCAGTGATTCGCTTCGGTGGTCAGTGTTAACGTCGGTGGAGTCGTCGTGGCCTGACGCTGGTTATTCAGCAATACGCCGAGGCGTAGCAGCTGGATCATCGGCAAGAATTGCTTCTTCTTAAACAGCGTAAAGCGCGGTAAATCGTCCAGCTTCACCCCTTTGCGATGATAGCGCACCAGGGTTGCCATCAGCATCTGCTGCTCCTGGTTGAAGCCGGGTAAATCACTGTTTTGCAGAATGTACGCCGAATGGCGATGCATCCCACTGTGATTGATATTCAGTCCCACCTCATGCAGCATCGCGGCCCATTTCAGCAGGGCAGCCAGCTGGGGATGCGCCTGCTTCGCGTTCTGCTGCACCCACTGTTCATACATCTGATGGGTTGTTTCCAGCACGCGACGTGCCTGTTCGCGGTCGATATGGTACTGACTGGCCAGGCTTTCCGCGGTTCGGCTGCGGATATCGTCATGGCGGAAACGGCCTTCCATTTCATACAGCACGCCTTCGCGCAGCGCGCCGTCAGACAGGCGCAGCTCTTTAATGGCGAGTGAATCAAACACGCCGCACAGAATCGCCAGGCCCGGCATAAAGACTGCCTGACGGTCCTCTGAAAGCCCAGGCAGACTGAGTGCGCTGAAGTTTTTAAACTTCAGCGCTTCTTCAACCAGCATTTCCAGGCGTTCCGGCGTGATGATGCCATCTTTCTCGCCCATTTCGACCAGCACTTCATGCACTGCTTTAATGGTGCCGGACGCGCCCATGGCCACGTTCCAGCCCTGAATACGGTATTGCCAGGAGAGCGTTTCCAGTTTCTGCACCGCCGCAAGGCGCGCACGCTGGAAATTCTCTTTGCTGATAAGACCACCAGGGAAGAACATTTGGGCAAAGCTCACGCAGCCCATACGGCGGCTTTCAACCAGCTGCGGCGTAAAGTCTTCGCCGATGACCAGCTCCGTCGAACCGCCGCCGATGTCGATAACCAGCTTGCGGCCTTTTTCCGGCTGCGTATGCTCCACGCCCATAAAAATCAGACGCGCTTCTTCATTTCCGGAAATGATTTCAATCGGGTAAGGGATCACTTTTTCCGCACGCTTCAAAAACTCCGGCGCGTTCAGCGCCTGGCGAAGCGTATGCGTGCCGACAATGCAGACGCTGGACGGAGGAAACCCTTGCAGGCGTTCCGCAAACAGTGACAGACAGGTCAGGCCGCGCTCCATCGCTTCTTCACTGAGCATATTGTCTTCATTCAGGCCATCGGCCAGATGGACGCGCTGTTTCAGGCGGCCAATGATTTGCAGCGCACCGTCAACGACGCGTGCGATAACCATATGAAAACTGTTCGATCCCAGGTCAACCGCAGCAATCTCCTGCGGTCGTGACGTTTTGGTTTTTATGGGCATAGATTAATCGGGCTGCTCAAGTGATTTAATGTAGTCGTAGATCGCCAGCTGTGACCGGACTTTGCGGCGGTTGCCGCGGGGCACGTAACGATTACTCAGTTCTTTGTCGATAAAACGGGCTTTCACGGTATCGCTAAATTGCAGATCGACGATATCCAGTACCTGCTGTTTAAGGCGTGGGTCGAGGATAGGCGTAGCGACTTCAATTCGGTAATCGATATTGCGCGTCATCCAGTCAGCGGAAGAGAGCCACACTTTTTTCGTGCCGCCATCTTCAAAAATATACAGCCTGTCGTGCTCAAGATAACGGTCGACGATGCTGATGACGTTAATATTTTCGCTAATGCCTTCCAGCTGCGGAATAAGCGAACACATACCGCGGATCAGCAGGTTTACCGGCACGCCGGAGCTGGACGCTGCATACAGACGATCGACCAGGCCTTTGTCGACCAGGTTGTTCAGCTTCAGGGTGATCCCCGATGGGCGACCGTTCTGAGCGTGGGCAATTTCGTTATCGATCATGTCATACAGCAGACGACGTGAGTTCTGCGGCGAGACCATCAGATAATCGAAATTCACCGGACGGTACGGGTTCTCAATGAAGTTAAACACCCGGCGGACTTCGTTGGTGATCCGCGCATCGGCAGTCAGCAGCGAATAGTCGGTGTAAATTCGGGCGGTTTTTTCGTTGAAGTTTCCGGTGCCTATATGCGCATAGCGCACCACGTCGTCGCCTTCCTTACGTGAGATAAGGAACAGTTTGGCGTGAATTTTCAGGCCTGGCGCGGAGAAGATAACGTGTACACCGGCTTCCGTCAGGCGCTTCGCCCAATGGATGTTGGCTTCTTCGTCAAAGCGCGCTTGCAGCTCAACGACGACCGTCACTTTTTTACCGTTGTGCGCCGCGTGGATCATCGAATCAATTATGCGTGAGTCTTTCGCCACGCGGTAAATATTGATTTTGATAGCCAGCACGCTCGGGTCAAACGAGGCCTGACGTAGCAGCTCCAGCACGTGCTCAAAGGTGTGATACGGGTAATAAAGCAGCACATCGCGTTCACGAATGGCGTCGAAACCGTTACGGAATTTATCGAACCAGATATGACGCAGGCGCGGCAGCGGTTTGTTAACCAGATTGGCTTTACCGACATTAGGGAAGCCAATGAAATCTTTAAAGTTATGGTAGCGGCCGCCCGGCACGATGGAGTCATAACGGGTGATAGCGAATTTTTTACGCAGCATCTCGACCATCGCATCAGGCATATCGCGCTGATACACAAAGCGCACCGGCTCAGCCGTCAGTCGCTGTTTCAGGCTTGAGGACATCAACTCCATCAGGCTCGATTCCATCTCGTGCACCAGGTCGTACTCGGCATCACGGGTCATTTTCATCGAGTAGGCATTCAGGGCGTCGTAATCGAAGAAGCCCTGGAAGATGTCGTCCAGGCAGTAACGCAAAATGTTGTCGAGCAGGATCATCGGCTTGCGGCGACGCGGCGTTTCCGGCGGCAAATTAACGAAGCGCGGCACTTTATCCGACGGGATTTCCAGCAGGGCGTAGCTAATTTCTTCGCCGCGAATAATTTCCACTGCCAGATAGGTGTAATCATCTTTCAGAAACTGGACTAAATCCGTTTCGCGATTAATCAGAATCGGCGTGATGTGCTGGCGCAGGTAATGTTTGAAGTAGTGGCGTAACCAGCTTTGCTGGTTGACCGATAACTGACGCTCGTTAATCAGGAAAATTTGATTACGCGCCATTTCGAGCAGCAGCTCGTTATAAAGGCTGTCAAATTCCTGGTCGGCTTTCAGCACGCGGGCCTGAATTTTTCCCAGAAGATGGCGGGAATGGGCGGTGAGGCCTTGTTCTTCACTGATGATAATGCGGCGTTTGAGTTCGGCAAAACGTACTTTATAGAACTCATCAAGGTTATTGGAGTAGATCCCCAAAAAACGCATGCGTTCTATCAACGGGTTGCTTTTATCCGCTGCTTCCTGGAGAACGCGCTCGTTAAAGGATAACCAGCTCAGTTCTTTTTCGATATAAAGCTTATCCTGACCCATTACTACTCACACTCCGGTTGATTGACGCGGACAGCCCTCACATTATGGCGAGCTTTGACCAGTGATGTCCAACTGTGCCAGGTAAGTATGACAATAATCTGTTTGTCGTGAACCTGCGATAACGTTTTTTTATTATTCAGCGGTATGGGAGAGGGGAAAAAGCGCCTGTCGCGATGGACAGGCGACCTGCAACTACGCTTCGGAGGCATAGCCTTGCGCGGGGAGCTGAACACCGTCCAGCCATGCGCTGTTGTCTTTCATTGCCAGACGTCCGTCGACAAACCAACTCACCACCAGCGGGTAAATGGCATGCTCCTGGTGCTGAACGCGAGCGGTAATGTCATCTTCCGTGTCACCGGCGAACACCGGCACGTTGGCCTGTAAAATAACCGGGCCGCCGTCGAGTTCGTCCGTCACGAAGTGCACGGAGGTGCCGTGCTCTTCGTCGCCGTTTTCCAACACCTGACGATGGGTATTCAGGCCGGGGTATTTCGGCAGCAGGGAAGGGTGGATATTCAGCAGACGCCCCTGATAATGCGCCACGAACGCCGGACTCAGAATGCGCATGTAGCCTGCCAGCACCACCACATCAGGGGCGTAGGCGTCAATTTCCTGCATCAGTTCGCGGTCAAATGCTTCGCGGTTGGGAAACTGACTGGCGCTCAGCGCATGCGCCGGGATCGTTGCTTCACGGGCGCGCTCAAGGCCGAACGCGTCGGCCTTATTGCTGAAAACAGCCCGCAGGGTGCCATTGATTTTCTTCTGCTTGCAGGCGTCGATAATCGCCTGCAAATTGCTTCCGTTGCCAGAAATCAGCACCACAATATTTTTCATTACTCGATGACCACGCGCTGTTCAGAATCGGAAGCTTTGATATAGCCGATTTTCCACGCGTTTTCACCTTTCTCATTCATCAGTGCGATAGCTTTATCGGCTTCTGCGGCTGGCAGCGCAATCAACATGCCCACGCCACAGTTGAAGGTGCGATACATCTCATGTTGGCTAACGTTACCGGCGGTTTGCAGCCAGTTAAATACGGACGGCCACTGCCACGAGGATTCGTCGATCACGGCCTGAGTGTTGTCCGGCAGCACGCGCGGAATGTTCTCCCAGAAGCCGCCGCCGGTCAGGTGCGCGATGGCGTGCACGTCGACGCTGGCAATCAGTTCCAGAATGTTTTTCACGTAGATACGGGTTGGCGCCAGCAGGTGATCGGCCAGGGGTTTACCGTCGAGTTCCGTGGTTTCTGGATTGGTGTCGCTGACTTCAAGGATTTTACGCACCAGCGAATAACCGTTGGAGTGTGGACCGCTGGAGCCGAGCGCCACCAGCACGTCGCCATCAGCCACTTTGCTGCCGTCGATGATTTCGGATTTCTCAACCACGCCCACGCAGAAACCGGCCACGTCGTAATCTTCGCCGTGATACATGCCTGGCATTTCAGCGGTTTCACCGCCCACCAGCGCACAGCCGGACTGCAGGCAGCCTTCGGCGATGCCGGTAATAACGCTTGAGGCGACGTCCACGTCCAGCTTGCCGGTCGCGTAGTAATCAAGGAAGAACAGCGGCTCAGCGCCTTGTACCACCAGGTCGTTCACGCACATTGCCACCAGATCGATGCCGATGGTGTCGTGACGCTTAAGATCCATTGCCAGGCGCAGCTTGGTGCCGACGCCATCCGTACCGGAAACCAGCACCGGCTCACGATATTTTTGCGGCAGTGCGCACAGTGCGCCAAATCCACCCAGGCCACCCATCACTTCCGGGCGGCGGGTTTTCTTCACCACACCTTTGATTCGGTCAACCAGAGCATTACCCGCGTCAATATCAACACCGGCATCTTTATAGCTGAGAGAGGTTTTGTCGGTCACTGCAAGTCTCCACGAATGGCGTTAGCAAATAAAATCGGCGTCATTCTAACAGCCTAAGCAAACGTTTGCGAGCCTGGGGGCAGGATATCTTTTGCTGACGTTTTTTTACACGCTTTCAGCATTCGTTCAGGCAAATTTGAACCCGTTCACGAAAATGAAACCGGGTACATTTTAATGCTTGCAGGTTATTGCCACAGCACACAATATTCCACTGAAACCGGTTTCTGAAATTGCCCTCAGGAGGAGTGAAGCAGATGCACATTGCCGCGTTTGATATTGGTGGCACGGCGCTCAAAATGGGCGTGGTGACCGACGAAGGGGCCATCATCGCGAAAGGAAAAGTGGCCATCAAAGACAGCGACGGCGACGCCATTCTGCAGGGCATTTTGAGCTGGCTGGAGGCGCATCCGGAATGTGAAGGCATCGCCATCAGCGCGCCTGGCTACGTCAATCCTCACACCGGTTTCATTGAAATGGGCGGGGCTATCCGCAAATTCGACCAGTTCGGCATTAAAGCGTGGCTCGAAGAACGCACCCGTCTGCCGGTCGCGATTGAAAATGACGCCAACTGCGTGCTGCTCGCCGAACGCTGGCAGGGCAAAGCCGCTGAGATGAGCGACTTTCTGGTGCTGACGATTGGCACCGGCATCGGCGGGGCGATTTTCTGCAATAACCAGCTGGTACGCGGCGCGCGTTTTCGCGGCGGTGAATTTGGCTACATGTTTACCGACCGCCCCGGCAGCCGCCACCCGACGCACTACACCATGAATGCCACCTGCACGCTGCGCGTTCTGCGCAACCGCTATGCGAGCCATCTCGGAAAACCGCTCGATGACGTCAGTGGCGAAGAGATATTCGACGCCTGCGATGCGGGAGACGCGGTTTGCCAGCGGCTGGTGAACGATTTTTTCAACGGCATCGCCAGCGGCCTGTACAACCTGGTCAATCTGTTCGACCCGCAAACTATTCTGCTCGGCGGCGGCATCACCGAACGTCCGGGCTTCCTGCAACAACTGAAACAGCATCTCGCCTGGTTCGGTATTGATGAATACGTTGATACCGTCAGCCACGGCAACGACGCCGGTTTACTCGGCGCGGTTTACCATTTTAATCAGCAGTCTGAACGTTAAAGAGGGAGTTGTTATGTCCGGATTTAAAAGCGATTTTCTGTGGGGCGGTGCCGTTGCGGCGCATCAGCTGGAAGGCGGCTGGAAAGAAGGCGGAAAAGGCCCGAGCGTTGCCGATGTGATGACCGCCGGGGCCCACGGCGTAGCGCGTGAAATTACCGACGGCGTGCTGCCTGGAAAAAACTACCCGAACCATGACGCGATCGATTTCTATCACCGCTATAAAGACGACATCAAACTGTTTGCCGAAATGGGCTTCAAATGTTTCCGCACCTCGATTGCCTGGACGCGTCTGTTCCCGAAAGGTGACGAGCTGGAGCCAAACGAAGCTGGTCTGAAATTCTACGACGACCTGTTCGACGAATGCCTGAAATACGGCATTGAACCGGTGATTACGCTGTCGCACTTCGAAATGCCGTATCACCTGGTAAAAGAGTACGGCGGCTGGCGTAACCGTAAAGTCATCGACTTCTTTGTGCGCTTTGCGAAAGTGGCGTTCGAGCGCTATCAGCACAAAGTGAAGTACTGGATGACCTTCAACGAAATCAACAACCAGGCAAACTTCCACGAAGATTTCGCGCCGTTTACCAACTCCGGCATCAAGTACGAAGAAGGTGAGGATCGCGAGCCGATTATGTATCAGGCGGCGCACTATGAGCTGGTCGCCAGTGCGCTGGCGGTGAAAGTGGCGCGTGAGATTAACCCATCGCTGCAGGTCGGTTGCATGATTGCAATGTGCCCGATTTACCCACTGACCTGCGCGCCGGACGACATGATGATGGCGATGAACGCTATGCATCGCCGTTACTGGTTCACCGATGTGCACGTGCGCGGCAAATATCCGCAGCATTTGCTGAACTACTTCGAACGTCGCGGTTTTGAGCTTGATATCACCGCAGAAGACAACGCTGCGCTGAAACAGGGCTGCGTCGATTACATCGGTTTTAGCTACTACATGTCTTTCGCCACCAAGGCGACGGCAGACAACCCGCAGCTCGATTACGACGAAACCACCAGCCTGGTTTCCAACCCGTACGTGAAAAAATCGGACTGGGGCTGGCAGATTGATCCGGTTGGCCTGCGTTATTCACTGAACTGGTTCTGGGATCACTATCAGCTTCCGCTGTTCATTGTGGAAAACGGCTTCGGCGCCATCGACGTGCGTGAAAACGACGGCAGCGTAAACGATCAGTACCGCATTGATTATCTCTCCGCCCACATCGCCGAAATGAAAAAGGCGGTGGTGGAAGATGGCGTGGACCTGATGGGTTATACCCCATGGGGCTGTATCGACCTCGTCTCTGCCGGAACCGGTGAGATGAAAAAACGCTACGGCTTTATCTATGTCGATAAAGATAATGAAGGCAACGGCACCCTGGAACGCAGCCGCAAAAAATCTTTTGCGTGGTATCAAAAGGTTATCAGCAGCAACGGCGAATCGCTCTAATTTTGCGCGATTGATTCACTGAAAGACAAAACCTCGCTTCGGCGAGGTTTATTTTTATCCTTACTTTATAATGAGTAACAATGTGTTAATCACTTTGCTTGATCCCCGTCAAAGAGAACAGGTATGGCGCAGCCAGGAAAAAGCGGTATAATCCGGCGATTTTTTTTGTGGTTGCCCCTCAGAGGAGAAAGAGAATGAAGATTGTGGAAGTGAAACACCCGCTCGTAAAACACAAGCTGGGCCTGATGCGTGAGCATGACATCAGCACCAAACGCTTCCGTGAACTCGCCTCAGAAGTGGGCAGCTTGCTGACTTATGAAGCAACGTCTGACCTGGAAACTGAAACTGTCACCATCGAAGGCTGGAACGGCCCGGTGCAGGTCGAGCAGATTAAAGGCAAGAAAATTACCGTTGTGCCAATCCTGCGTGCAGGCCTGGGCATGATGGAAGGCGTGCTGGAGCACGTTCCGAGCGCGCGTATCAGCGTGGTTGGCATCTACCGTAATGAAGAAACCCTCGAGCCAGTACCGTACTTCCAGAAGCTGGTGTCAAACATCGACGAGCGCATGGCGCTGGTGGTTGACCCTATGCTGGCAACCGGCGGTTCAATGATTGCCACCATCGACCTGCTGAAAAACGCTGGCTGCACCAGCATTAAGGTGCTGGTTCTGGTTGCGGCACCGGAAGGTATCGCAGCGCTGGAGAAAGCGCACCCGGATGTAGAACTCTACACCGCGTCCATTGACCAGGGCCTTAACGAGCACGGATACATTATTCCGGGCCTCGGCGATGCCGGTGACAAGATTTTTGGTACCAAATAACAGATTCATTAAAAATAGCCGACTTTGAGAGTCGGCTTTTTTTTGACTAAAACACACCAATACAAACAACAACACTCAGACAGAGGATAAGACTATGACGCGCCGCGCTATCGGGGTAAGTGAAAGACCGCCACTTTTGCAGACCATCCCGCTTAGTTTGCAGCATCTGTTCGCCATGTTTGGCGCGACGGTGCTGGTACCTTTCCTGTTCCACATCAACCCGGCAACGGTTCTGCTGTTCAACGGTATCGGCACGCTGATGTATCTGTTCATCTGCAAGGGCAAAATCCCGGCCTATCTCGGTTCAAGCTTTGCGTTTATTTCCCCGGTGCTGCTGCTGTTACCGCTGGGTTACGAAGTGGCGCTCGGCGGCTTCATTATGTGCGGCGTGCTGTTCTGCCTGGTGTCGTTTATCGTCAAAAAAGCGGGCACCGGCTGGCTGGATGTGATGTTCCCTCCGGCGGCGATGGGCGCGATTGTCGCGGTAATTGGCCTGGAACTGGCGCATGTGGCGGCTGACATGGCTGGCCTTCTGCCCGCGGCGGGTACGGCGCCAAATACCACCAGCATCATGATTTCACTGATAACGTTGGGCGTAACGGTGTTCAGTTCCGTGCTGTTCCGCGGTTTCCTGGCGATTATCCCCATCCTGATTGGCGTGCTGACCGGTTACGCGCTGTCGTTTGTGGTCGGTATCGTCGACACTTCCGCGATTGCACAAGCTCCGTGGTTTGCGCTGCCAACCTTCTACACCCCGCGCTTTGAGTGGTTTGCTATCTTCACCATTCTGCCTGCTGCCCTGGTGGTTATCGCCGAGCACGTCGGCCACCTGGTCGTGACGGCGAACATCGTCAAGAAAGATCTGATCCGCGACCCGGGCCTGCATCGTTCGATGTTTGCCAACGGCCTGTCGACCATCATTTCCGGTTTCTTTGGTTCCACGCCAAATACCACTTACGGTGAAAACATTGGCGTGATGGCCATCACCCGCGTGTACAGCACCTGGGTTATTGGCGGCGCGGCGATCATCGCCATCCTGCTTTCCTGCGTCGGTAAACTGGCTGCGGCGATTCAAATCATTCCGGTCCCGGTTATCGGCGGTGTGTCACTGCTGCTGTACGGGGTGATTGGCGCGTCCGGTATTCGCGTTCTGATTGAATCAAAAGTCGATTACAACAAAACGCAAAACCTGATCCTGACTGCCGTTATTCTGATCATCGGCGTCAGCGGTGCGACAGTCCACATCGGTGCAGCAGAGCTGAAAGGCATGGCGCTGGCGACCATCGTGGGTGTGGCTCTGAGCCTTATCTTTAAACTGATAAGCGTTCTTCGCCCGGAAGAAGTGGTGCTTGATCCGGCTGACAGCGATAAAACCGCGTAACGATCGATCAACCGGGCGGGACTTCCCGCCCGGTTCTCTCATTCGCGGATCTTGTGTTACACTCACCGCGTTTTTAGCAGTTCCATGTTGAGGTCACTCTGAACGCTCCGGCTCAGCTCTCTTTGCCACTCTATCTTCCCGACGACGAAACCTTTGCGAGTTTCTGGGCGGGTGATAACTCTTCTTTACTTGCCGCAGTGCAAACCATGCTGCGTCAGGATCACAGCGGATACATTTACGTCTGGTCGCGCGAAGGTGCAGGCCGCAGTCATTTGCTGCACGCAGCGTGCGCCGAGCTTTCACAGCGTGGTGACGCCGTCGGCTATGTTCCGCTGGATAAACGTACCTGGTTCGTCCCGGACGTGCTGGAAGGCATGGAGCATCTGGCGCTGGTTTGCATCGATAATATCGAATGCGTGGCAGGGGATGAGCCGTGGGAAATGGCGATTTTTAATCTCTACAACCGCATTCTTGAATCGGGAAAAACGCGCCTGCTGATTACCGGCGATCGTCCACCGCGCCAGCTGAATGTTGCTCTGCCGGATCTCGCTTCCCGTCTCGACTGGGGGCAAATCTACAAACTGCAACCGCTGTCCGATGAAGACAAACTTCAGGCGTTACAGCTACGCGCGAAAATGCGTGGGTTTGAGATGCCGGAAGACGTCTGCCGCTTCCTGATGAAGCGCCTCGATCGCGAAACCCGCACCCTGTTTATGACGCTCGATCAACTCGATCGTGCGTCGATTACCGCTCAACGCAAACTGACCATCCCGTTTGTGAAAGAGATCCTGAAACTGTAGGCCGGATACGCATCGCGCCATCCGGCACAATTGCCCGGCGGCGCTACGCTTGCGCGGGCCTACAAAACCCCACGACTCTTCCCGCCGGTCATTCCATCACTTCAACTCATCCAATAGATGCTGCATCAATAGTGGAATCGGCCGCCCCGATGCCACGCTTTTACCACCCTCACGCCACAATGCCGTACCGCTGACATCCAGATGCGCCCACGGAATTTCCGGCGGGCAGAAATGATGCAGCAACCACGCGGCCGACGCGCTGATCGCCGCATTATTCGTCGGCGTATTACACAGATCGGCAATCGCACTTTCGGTCTGTTTTTTCATTCGTCCATCGAGGGGAAGCGACCACACCTCGTCGCCACTTTTCTTCCCGGCCTGAACCAGTTGCTCGCGCAACATCTCGTTTTGCGTCATTAACCCGCTCAGCTCATAGCCCAGCGCTTTTACCACTGCACCGGTCAACGTCGCCATATCGATAATGAAACGGGTCTGCGGATGACGCTGGCTGGCCCAGGCAATAGCGTCGGCCAGCACCAGACGGCCCTCGGCGTCGGTGTTATTGATTTCCACCGTCATCCCGTTACAGGCCCGCGCCACGCTGCCGGGCTGCATCGCATCCGGCCCGATGGCGTTCTCGGCTAGCGCTAATACACCCATCACCCGCACCGGCAGGGCCAGTTCCGCGATACTCAGCATCAGGCCGAGTACGTTTGCTGCGCCGCACATGTCGTATTTCATGGTGTACATACCGGCGCCTTCTTTCAGCCACAGGCCGCCGGTATCAAACGTAATGCCTTTCCCAACGTAGCTGCGCACCGGGCCGTCTTTCACCCCGTCATAATGAATCGCCAGCAGGCGGGGAGGGCGAGTTGAGCCTTTCCCGACGGCGTGCAGCAGCCCCAGGCCTTGCGCCTGAATGGCGTGTTCGTCCAGCACTTCGCAATGCAGCGCAGGGAAATGCGCGCACAGGCGCTGAGCTTCCTCTACCACAAACTGCGGGGTACAGGTTTCCGAAGGGATATCCGCCAGGCGACGCGCCGCCAGCATCCCGTTGGCGATCGCGTGCTGCTGACAAAATGCCTCATGCAGCGTTTCCTGCTGCGATGACAGACAGAATCCAGTCAGGCATTTGATCCGCTTGGGCGCCGTTTTTCCGCTTTTCAGGCCAAGATCGTCCAGGCGGTGATCGAGATTGAAAACCCAACGCAGAACCGGATCTCGCACGCCGCTTTCGCTGAGCAAGGTGCAATCCAGTACCACGTTTTCGCTGACGGGCTTTTTGAATAACGGACGCAGAGAGGTAAGCAGTTCTTCGGTCAGCGTGTCCTGCCAGGCGGCGTCAGGAATCAGTGTGATGCGGGCGAACGGCGTACAGCCAAATTGACTGTCTGCCAGCTGACCCTTGCGGGCCTGCGCGACCATTTCTGCCAGCAGCGGAATGTCGAACGTTTCCAGCAGCGGGCTGTCAGGCGAGGTAATCAGATGGCTGCCGTGCGGTACGGCTGAAGGTTCGGTGACTAAATGAAATTCCATGATTTACTCCTCAATCGGGGCGCGAATACGCGCGGCGTAAGCCTGCATCCATTCGTCATCCACCGGCTGGTAATGGGTTTTCTCCTGACGGCGCTCGGCGCGATACACGGTCAGCGGCTGATTTTTCGTGGCAACCACAAACGAAAACGTTTTGATATTGGTGGCAGCGCCAAACTCCCCGCGGCGATTCATACACACCACCGACAGGTCACCCGCGCGGCCAAACCGCGACATCAGCTTGTCTTCCAGCTCAAACACCACCGAGTCTGCGGCGTCCTGCGGTGACATACCACCCGCCATTCGACGCACGATTTCATAGCTGGTGCAGCCTTTCATCAGATCTTCGCCAACGCCGGTAGCCGTTGCCGCGCCTGTTTCACTGTCGCAGTAAAAGCCGGAGCCCATGATCGGCGAATCGCCAATGCGCCCGCGTTTTTTCATAAACAGGCCGCTGGTGGAAGTGGCGACGCTCATCGAGCCTTGCTGATCGAGCCCGATAATGCCGACCGTGTCGTGCCCATCATACGGGCTTAGGCCTTTATCGAGCGTTTCGCGACAGCGCTTGCGGTAGTGCTGCATTGCGCGGTCGGTCAGCATGGTTTTCTCGGCAAAGCCCTGTTCCAGAGCCCATTCGCGCGCGCCCTGGCCGACCAACAGCGAGTTATAGCGCTGGCGGCTGAGTGCCTGCGCCACGCGAACCGGATTGGCGATATCAGTCAGATTGCCGACTGCACCAAACGCCAGGGTGTCGCCGTCCATAAAGGCAGCGTCCAGTTCAACCTCGCCGTTTTCGGTCGGAAGCCCGCCGTAGCCGACGGATTTGTAGAGCGGAAAGTCTTCGACGGCAACAACGGCATCCACCACTGCGGTGGATGCGGCTCTCCCTGCGGCCAGCGCCGATGCTGATTCAGTCACACCTTCCAGCGCCATTCGCCAGGTTGCAATAATTCCCCACATCGTTACGACTCCTGTTTTGCCATCTGGCGAGTTTCATTTTCAGTCAAGATTTCTGCCGCCCGATACTGCTTATCGAGAATGCGCATAAACGGCAGGTAAAGCATCGCGCCAATCAGCAGATTCAATATTTGCATCACGCTGCCGGAAAGGTGTCCGGTGACGATAAATCCGCTCAGCACCGGCGGCAGCGTCCACGGAATGAACACCCCGGTGGTCACCGCCACTGCGCCGATTTTCATCGCCACGTACTGGATGGTGACCAGCACCAGTGGCACGAGGTTGAACGGGATGAGCATGATCGGGTTCATGATGACCGGCAGACCGAACAGCACCGGTTCATTGATGTTGAATATCGATGCACCCGCGCCGAGGCGGGCCACTTCGCGCATGTTTTTACTGCGTGCAAAAATCAGCATCGCAATCACCAGCGACAGCGTAGCGCCCGCTCCACCCATCCAGATCATGTCGAAGAACTGCTCGGTAATGATGTGCGGCGGCGTCACACCCGCCTGAATGGCGGCGATATTGTCCGTCTGATTCTCCATCCACAGCGGACGAATAATGCCGTTGATCATCGAGCCGGAGTTAATGCCCACAGACCACAAAATGGTGATGCTAAACACGGTCATCAGCGCACCGAAATACGAGGTGCCGTAGTGGCGAACCGGGGTGGCGACCACTTCATAAATAAACTGGTGAATGGTGTTGTAATGGGTGTTTTCGAAGCCGATGCGAATGATCAGTACCAGGATCATCACCAGCAGCGCCGGGATGAGCGCCGCGAACGATTCCTGCACCGCAGGCGGCACGCCGTCGGGCATTTTGATAACCAGCTTTTTACGCTTCAGCCAGCAGAACAGCTCAGTCCACAGCAGTGAACCGATCATTGCCACGAACAGACCTTTGCTGCCGATCCACTCCACCGGCATGACGGTGATACCGCCGTTTTCCGCGACTTTAATAAACGGGGTCAGGATAAGGAAACTCACCAGCGCCAGAATACCGCATGACACGCGGTCTTCCTGGTAATGCTCTGCCAGGCGATAGGCCACCAGGAAACTGATAAACAGCGACATGGTGGAGAACACCGCATTAAACGGGATCTCAACAATGCTGCTCCAGCTCTCACCAAAGGTGTGAGACATAAACTGCTGATAGCCCTGATTGGGGAACGACGAAATCACCAGCAGGATCGAACCGACAATGATAAACGGCATGAATGAAACATAGGCACCGCGAATGGCGCACAGATGGCGTTGCTGCGCGGCTTTCGCCGCCAACGGCATCAGTTTGGCTTCTAAAAATCCCAGAACATTGTTCATTGTGAGCTCCGCACGAGACTGACTGTTTGTTTGTGTGTTATGTATGCGGATTATCAGTGAAAGGCGGGCGGTGAAAGGTGAATCCGGTCACAATGCCAGCGCGAGACCAATATAAATCTCATATGATTAGTTCTGGCCGAACATCAGGAATTGACGATGGAAATAAAGCTGCATGCTAATGCCACCACCACGCCGCGCGTGCGTCGTTACCTTCAGCAGTCTGATAAAAGCGACCGTGAGCTGGCGAAAGAGCTGGGGATTTCAGTCACCACCGTCCGGCGCTGGCGTAATCGCGAGCAAACGGGTGACAGGCACACTACGCCACATGTTGTACACAAAGTAATGAGATCTGAACAGGTGGCTCTGGTGAATGCGCTGCGCGATACCCTGCATGCGCCGCTTGATGAACTGCTGTTTATGGTGAATGAAGGCTTGGGTATTATGGTTTCTCGCGCCACGCTGAACCGCTATTTGCGGCCTGCGCATCAGCGGGAAAAGGCTACGCCGCAGGGGAAAAAAGCGCTGAGGGCAGGTGCGGTGCCAAATATGCTAACGCTTCATTATCGGCGGCTGTCGATGACGATGGACGATGGTGGCGATCACCATTTGCTGTGGGCACGTGAACCGCTGAGTGGCTGGTGCCACGCCCGGGTATATTCCGGCATCTCATTACCGCTGGTTGAGAACTGGCTGAAGGAAACGCTGGCGCGCTGTCCGGTTGATATTCAATGTCTTGAGACTGAGTTAGTTAAATGGCTCGAGATTGACGCGCCGGGAATGAAGGTTTCCCGTCTGCCGCAGGCCGTAGCGAACACGATCACCTTTACGGAAGCCCTGCGTACGCTGGTTCCAGCCGCAACGGAGCCGGATGCTCTGGTGCAGCAGTTGAGTGTTTTATGGAATACCGGGAAAACGCAGAAGAAATTGGGAGAGAGTACGCCGCAGGGCTTTTTAGAAGACTACCCTGCGGCATCAAAACCTAGATGATTTCCAGCACGTGTTCCGGCGGGCGCCCAATTCGCGCCTGACCGTTTTTCACCACGATTGGGCGTTCAATCAGCTTCGGATGAGCAATCATCGCTTCAATCAGTGCGTTTTCACTGAGCGCACTGTCTGCCAGATTCAGTTCTTTATATACGTCTTCTTTCTGACGCATCAGCTCACGGGCGCTGGTCATGCCGAGCATTATCAGCAGGTTTTTCAGCGTCGCCGCATCTGGCGGCGTGTCGAGATACAGCACCACGTCCGGCTCCACGCCGTTGTCTTTCAACAGTGCTAAGGTTTCGCGGCTCTTGGAACAGCGTGGGTTGTGGTAAATCTGGACCGCTTGAGTCATCGGGTGTCCTTACATTTTTGAATAGGGTTTAAACGTTTCCTGCAGCTGACGGAACTGATCAATGCGTGCGTCATAACGTGCCTGCTGCAGACTGCCGAGTTTGACCTGGGCGCTGGCACTGCTGAGCAGGGAAATAGACTGATCGAGTCGACCGACCAGCGCCATGCCTTCTGCGCGCGCCGCCAGTTCCTGATCGCGATTGCCGAGCTTGCCTTCTGCCTGCGCCAGTAAATCCCAGCCGTTTACATCGTCTTTATAGGCAAAGGTGTAGCGATTGAGCAGCGTGGCCGCTTCCGCCGGGTTTCCGGACTGGAGCAGGGCGTTAGCCAGGTTCAACTGAAGCACCGGGCTGTTGCGTAAATCTTTCGCCGCTTTCAGACGGTTAACGGCTTCAGCGTTTTTGTTCTGGCCCAGCGAAATGTCCGTTGCGAGATCGAGATACCAGACATTCTGTGGATTGGTGGTCAACAGCGGCTGCAATTGCTTGCTGGCCTCAGCATAGTTATTGGCCTCCATCGCCTGAAGGGCGCGGCCATACTGTGCGGCGTGCTGCTCACGAATATTGCCTTTGGACCAGCTGTCGAGCAGGTCGCTGCCGAGTTGATTCTGGCCGTTGTTATACATGCCAAGCGTACGCGCTTTCGCCATGTAGAAATCTTCGGAAGACTGCACCACCACCGGACGCATCTGGTTGGCGCGGTTACGCGCATCCGCCAGACGGCTTTCCGGCAGGGGGTGCGTCAGTAGCATCTCAGGGGGTCTGGAAGAGTAGCGAGACTGATCCATCAGCTTGTCCATAAACTGCGGCATAGCCTGAGGATCGAAGCCGGAACGCTGCAACACCTGAATGCCGATGCGATCCGCTTCTTCTTCGTTCTGGCGGGTGAAGCTAATTAACCCCTGCTGCGTGCCCGCCAGCGTACCGGTTAACGCCGCCATACCGGCTTGCGGGCTGGCCATCGCCAGCAGAATCGACCCCAGCGCACCTACCCAGGTCAGCGGCGCGTTACGCTTCTGGTCTTCCATTGCGCGGGCCAGGTGACGTTGAGTCACGTGTGAAATTTCGTGCGCCATGACTGAAGCCAGCTGGCTTTCGGTATCGGCATAGCGGAACAGCGCCGAGTGCAGGACCACGTTTCCGCCGAAGAAGGCGAAGGCGTTCAGCTCGTCGTTGTTAATTAAGAAGAAGTGGAACGGCGTACGTACCGAGTTGGCATGAGACACCAGGCGCATCCCGAGGCCGTTAATGTACTGAACCAGCAGCGGATCGTTAATCAGCGGCGCACTGCCGCGCAGCTGGCGCACGTAAAAGTCGCCCATCTGCATCTCTTGTCCGATGGAGAGGGTGCTTCCCGCGGTGGTGCCCATATCCGGCAGTGAATCTGCGGAGTCCGCAAAGGCAGGCCAGGCCTGGCTTAGGGTCAACGACGCGATGAGAGTCGCAACCAGCGTTTTTTTTAACTGCCTGAACATAACTCGGTCCTGTATGTAGGGTGTGCCAGTTTGACCGACAAGGCGGCGTAACGTTCCACTGTCGGCTGCCATCGCAGTTTAGCTGGCTGTGCGGCGCCTGAATATACCCTTGCGTGACTTTTGCTACTGGGTGCGGTGCCGCGCAAAAAGCACAGGCAATTTTGTGACATTTCGATACAATTCACGCGGGCCTTTTGCCCGCCATTCAGGGAACGGTGTAGTTATGCTCGAAATGTTAATGCAGTGGTATCGTCGTCGTTTCAGCGACCCGGAAGCGATAGCGCTGCTGGTCATTCTGCTTGCCGGGTTCGGCATTCTCTTTTTCTTCAGCGGGCTGCTGGCGCCTTTATTGGTCGCCATTGTGCTCGCGTATCTGCTCGAATGGCCGACCGTTCGTCTGGAGCGCATTGGCTGTTCGCGACGTTGGGCAACCTCGATTGTGCTGGTGATGTTTGTCGGCGTTGTGATGCTGATGGCCTTTGTGGTGATGCCGGTCGCCTGGCAACAGGGCATTAATTTAATCCGCGATATGCCGGGGATGCTCAATAAGCTTTCTGATTACGCCGCCACGCTGCCGCGGCGTTATCCGGCGCTGATGGATGCCGGGATTATTGATGCGATGGCAGAAAACATCCGCAGCCGGATGCTGACGATGGGCGATTCGGTAGTGAAATACTCCCTCGCTTCGCTGGTAGGCCTGCTGACGCTGGCCGTTTATCTGGTGCTGGTGCCGCTGATGGTGTTCTTCCTCGTGAAGGATAAAGAGCAAATGCTCAATGCTGTTCGCCGCGTGCTGCCGCGCAATCGCGGGCTGGCAGGCCAGGTGTGGAAGGAGATGAATCAGCAAATTACCAACTACATTCGCGGCAAAGTGCTGGAGATGATTGTTGTCGGTGTCGCCACCTGGATTGGCTTCCTGCTTTTCGGGCTGAACTATTCTCTGCTGCTGGCTGTGTTGGTTGGCGTGTCGGTACTGATTCCGTATATCGGCGCGTTTGTGGTGACCATTCCGGTGGTCGGCGTGGCGCTGTTCCAGTTTGGACTGGGCACCGAGTTCTGGAGCCTGTTTGCGGTGTACCTGATTATTCAGGGCCTCGACGGCAACCTGCTGGTGCCCGTGTTGTTCTCCGAAGCGGTGAACCTGCATCCGCTGGTGATCATCCTGTCGGTTGTCATTTTCGGCGGTTTATGGGGATTCTGGGGCGTGTTCTTCGCCATTCCGCTGGCGACGCTTATCAAAGCGGTGGTGCATGCCTGGCCGGACAGTCCGGCTGTCGCTGAGAACATGGATTAAATATTTATACTCGTCATACTTCAAGCTGCATGTGGGTTGGCTACACCTGCTCACCCCAGTCGCTTACTTGAGTAAGCTCCCGGTGACTCGCAGGTTTGCCGTCTGCCTGCGACGTAAATTATGTAGAGTATTAGTGCAAAGCGTGAACGCCGTCATAGCGTCGCGCTTTGTCCTTTTTGCTGTATTTTTCCCCGTAAGACTCTCCTAAGCTGCCAGAATCTCTCTCTTTTTTACGTCATGACTTTCTGTTCCTGAATTTTCTTTGTCAAATTCACCAAAAAAGGTGGCATCTATACCTCTTTTTTTGTGTTTTCATCCTGGGCGTTAGGTAGACGAATTCGCTTATAAGAGGCAGCATTAAAGCCTTCAGGGAGCAGATCAGGACAATGATGAGACGCAATTATTTAAAGGACTATACCGCGCAACAGATAGTGCAGCGTGCGATGAGTATCATTCCTTACTCGGTTAACGTGATGGACGAGCACGGCGTAATTATCGCTTCGGGCGAGCCCACGCGGATCCAGCAGCGCCACGAAGGTGCGATTCTGGCGCTAAAAGAGAATCGAGTGGTGGAGATTGATTCCGCCACTGCCAATCAGCTCAAGGGCGTGCGGCCAGGCATTAATCTCCCCATTTCGTTCAACGGGCAGCTGATTGGCGTGCTCGGGATCACCGGCGAGCCGAATAAGGTCCGGGCCTACGCGGAACTGGTGAAGATGGCCTCGGAGTTGATCATCGAGCACATGGCGCTTATCGAGCAGAAACAGTGGGATAAACGCTACCGTGAAGAGCTGATTAACAAGCTGATTCAATATGAAAATACGCCGGATTCCCTGCATTCAATGGCGTCGTATCTCGGTATCGACCTGGCGTTGCCCCGGGTGGTCATGGTGATTGAGCTGCGCCAGCCGGATCGCGAAGCGCTGCGTAATCTAATGGATTATTTCGACAACCGCGCCCGCGATCATCTGGTGACGTTCAGCGATTTCAACGAATTGATTATCATCAAGCCCATTGTTCTGAAGGGCGGGGAATGGGACGTGCGTCAGGAGGTGAGCGCGTTGCAGAGCTTTAAATCCTGGGCGACGTCATCGGGTTTTACCCGCATTATCATCGGCGGTTATTTCCCCGGGGAAACCGGGTTACATCGCTCGCTGCAGTCGGCCCGGGCGACTCAGGCGCTGGTGAAGCGACAGAAGCTAAAAAGCCAGTATGTTTTCTATCACGATTACGCGCTGCCTGCGCTGCTGGGCGGCGTGTCGGAAAGCTGGCAGGTGCAGGAGCTGTCGCGCCTGTGGCTGCATCTGGTTGAAAACGATGCCAAAGGGGTTTTGCAACACACCCTGCGCATATGGTTTGAACAGAACTGTGACCTTACTCAAACCGCCAATACCCTGCACATTCACGTCAATACGCTGCGCTATCGCCTTCAACGTTGTGAGGATATTACTCAGATAAAAATCAATGAGTTGAAAAATATGCTCTGGCTGTATATCGGCATGGAACTACAGCGTGAATCTGTCGGTTCCCACAATTTAACCCCCTCGGCAGTGGCAAAAGTTCGTTAGAACCTCCAGGCCAATCGGCGACGTAATTTTCCATACTGCGTCGTCACTTAATGGAGGCGCAACGTATGACGTCGATATCCGCATTAGGGGCCATAGCCGCACTGGTCGTGGCCATCATTTTGATTCTTAAAAAAGTTTCCCCCGCCTACGGCATGATGGTCGGGGCGTTGGTCGGTGGTCTGGTGGGCGGCGCAGATTTGCTGCAAACCGTGACGCTGATGGTCACCGGCGCGCAGGGCATCACCAATGCCGTGCTGCGTATTCTGGCCGCCGGGGTGCTGGCTGGCGTGCTGATTGAATCCGGCGCGGCGAACACCATCGCCGAAACGGTGGTGAAAAAGGTTGGCGAAACCCGGGCGCTGCTGGCGCTGGCGATTGCCACGATGTGCCTGACGGCGGTCGGTGTGTTCGTTGACGTGGCGGTGATCACCGTGGCACCGATTGCTTTGTCGATTGCCCGTCGCGCAAAGCTTTCGAAAACCGCGATTTTGCTGGCGATGATCGGCGGCGGTAAGGCCGGTAACGTAATGTCGCCGAACCCGAATGCGATTGCCGCTGCTGATAACTTCCACGTTCCGCTGACCTCGGTGATGCTCGCCGGTGTGATCCCCGGTCTGTTTGGTCTGGCGCTGGCGTATTTCCTGGCAAAACGGTTGAGCAAAAAGGGCAGTCCGGTCACGGAAGAGGAAGTCATTTCCCATGGCGATACTACCGGGCAGCCAGGATTCATGGTGTCAATCAGCGCCCCGCTGGTGGCGATCGTGCTGCTGTCGCTGCGACCGATTGCCGGGATTGCTATCGACCCGTTAATTGCCTTACCGCTCGGTGGGCTGGTGGGCGCACTGTTGATGGGCCGCATTAAAGAGAGCAATCACTTTATGACCGCCGGGCTGACGCGGATGGCACCCGTCGCCATCATGCTGCTGGGCACCGGGACGCTGGCGGGAATAATCGCCAATTCTGAACTGAAAGATGTGCTGATTCACGGCCTGACGGCATCGGGTCTGCCGGCCTATCTGCTGGCACCGATTTCCGGGTCCATTATGTCTATGGCGACCGCGTCGACGACGGCGGGTACCGCAGTGGCCTCAGGCGTGTTTGCACCGACGCTGCTGGAGCTGGGCGTTTCCGCCCTGGCGGGTGCCGCGATGATTCACGCGGGTGCCACGGTGCTCGATCACCTTCCGCATGGCAGTTTCTTCCATGCCACTGGCGGTAGCGTCGGCATGATCATTCGCGAACGTTTGAAGCTGATGCCGTATGAAACGCTGGTCGGTCTGGCCATCACTGTTGTCTCGACCCTGATGTTTGGCGTATTTGGACTCGCAGGATAATCCGTATGAAAATCGTAATTGCACCTGATTCATTCAAGGAAAGTTTGTCAGCGATGGCGGTAGCGACCGCCATTGAACAGGGTTTTCGCCAGATTTACCCGGATGCACAGTACGTCAAAGTGCCAATGGCCGATGGCGGAGAAGGCACGGTGGAATCGATGGTGGAAGCGAGCGGCGGCAGCTACCAGACTCAGCAGGTTATTGGGCCATTGGGCCAGCCGGTGCTGGCGCGCTGGGGCCTGATGGGCGATGGCGAAACGGCGATCGTTGAAATGGCCTCAGCGTCGGGTCTGCATCATGTACCTGCGGCGCAGCGCAATCCGTTGCAGACCACCAGCTATGGCACCGGGGAACTGATTCTTGCAGCGCTGGAGTGCGGCGTAGCGCGCATTATTCTGGGGATTGGCGGCAGTGCCACCAACGACGGCGGTGCAGGGATGATGCAGGCGTTAGGTGCCCGCTTGCGTGATGCACAAGGCCATGAGCTGGCGCACCGCGGCGGCGCGCTTAGCGAGCTTGCCAGTATCGACCTGAGCGGCTGTCATCCAAAACTAAAAGAGGTGACCATCACCGTTGCCTGCGATGTGAATAATCCACTCTGTGGTCCGCAGGGCGCGTCGGCGATTTTTGGCCCGCAGAAAGGGGCGACGCCGGAAATGATTGAAACGCTGGACGCTGCGCTGGCACGCTGGGGCGCACTTATTCACCAGCAAACCGGGCGCGAGGTGCTCAATGCACCGGGCGCCGGTGCGGCGGGCGGCATGGGCAGCGCGCTGCTGGGGTTGTTAAACGCCCAACTGCGTGCGGGTGTGGACATCGTGGTTGAAGCGCTCAAACTCGAGCAGGCGGTGAAAGACGCGGATCTGGTGATTACCGGGGAAGGGCGGCTCGACAGCCAGAGTATCTTTGGTAAAACACCGATTGGCGTGGCGCGGGTGGCAAAGCTGCACCATAAACCGGTTATCGCGCTGGCGGGCGGTCTGAAGAGCTGTCACGAGGTGGTGTACGAACACGGAATTGATGCGGCGTTTTCGATTCTGACTCAGGTGGTGACGCTGCCGGAAGCACTGGACGCGGCGGAAGAAAACTTGCGGATAACGGCACGCAACGTGGCATCGGTGTGGAAAATGGCGCAGCAGGCACACAAAAATTAGAAACAAACACGGCCCGGCGGCGAGATATTTGCCGGGCCTACGTTTCGGTGAAGACGTTGATTTTGTAGGCCCGAAAAGCGTCAGCGCCATCGGGCAAAAAAGAGCTTACGGGTTTGCCATCAGGCGTTTTCTTTCAGCCAGTTCAGCACGACGTCGTGGTGATTGCTGGTTTTGAAATCATCAAACACGTGCTGGACTTTGCCGTCGCCATCGATCAGGAAGCTGATACGATGAATGCCGTCGTAGGTTTTGCCCATGAAGGATTTCTCGCCCCAGATACCAAACTGTTCGCAGACCTGATGGTCTTCGTCAGAGAGCAGGGTAAAATTCAGCAGTTCTTTTTCAGCGAAACGGGAGAGCTTTTCCGGTTTATCCGTGCTGATACCCAACACTTCAACACCCGCATTTTTTAACTCATCCATATTGTCGCGTAAGCCGCAGGCCTGCACGGTGCAGCCAGGCGTCATGGCTTTCGGGTAGAAATAAACCAGAACACGCTGTCCCTGGAAGTCGGTTAAATTTACTTGCTCACCGTCTTGATCGGGCAAGCTAAATTTCGGTGCGATGTCACCGGCTTTCAGTGGGGTCATTACGAAACTCCATCTTGTTCATCATGCTGTGAATAATTGACGATGTTTATACTGCCTTGCGCTTTCAGTTCTGTACACAGGTCTTTAAACGCTTGTTCGATCTTTGCCGCATTTTGCGATGCCGGACTGTGGGCCGTCACCTGAATAAACAGCAGTGGAGAAGCCGCATTGTCACCGGGCTGAGTACGGGAAACCAGCTCGGCGATATTCATGCCGTTCGAGTCTAATAGCCCGGTAAAACGCTCGATGATATGTGGTGAGTCAGACACTTCAACCTGGACTACCACGGTCAAAGGCTGCGCCGGACGCGGCTGCGCCGAGGTGCGCTTCATCACAATCAGTAAGTCCAGCTCCGCCCCTTTTAATGGCAACGTCGATTCAATCAGAGTAATGGCATTCCAGGTGCCGGAGAGCAGCATAATAAATGTAAATTCATCGCCGAGCATCGCCAGACGGCTGTCCTCAATATTACAGCCACAGCTACTGACGTGACGCGTGATGGTGTTTACGATGCCAGGGCGATCGGCACCCAGAGCAGTAATCACCAAATAGTGATGTAGGGAGGCTGTCAAACCTGTTCTTCCTGTGAAAAGGGGAGGTTGTGACTAGGAAAGCATAAAAAAAACCGGCATACAACATCCTGAGTGCCTCCGGTCTCTTGCTTTTATAACAGGACCAAACGTACCATTGAGGCTCTTGTCCGCACATCAGCACTGAGGATGGCCCATGTTCACGGGAAGTATTGTAGCGCTTGTCACGCCGATGGATGAAAACGGTCAGGTCGACCGCTCCAGCCTGAAAAAACTGATTGATTACCATGTCGCCAGCGGAACCTCGGCGATTGTTTCGGTAGGAACTACCGGTGAGTCTGCCACCCTGAGCCACGATGAGCACGGTGATGTGGTGATGATGACTGTTGAACTCGCCGACGGCCGTATCCCGGTGATTGCAGGCACGGGGGCAAATGCCACCGCAGAGGCCATCAGCCTGACCCAGCGCTTCAATAACAGCGGCATCGTCGGTTGTCTGACGGTCACGCCGTACTACAACCGTCCGACTCAGGAAGGTCTGTTCCAGCATTTCAAAGCGATTGCCGAACATACTGATTTGCCACAAATTCTGTATAATGTGCCGTCCCGTACCGGTTGCGATATGCTGCCGGAAACCGTGGGACGCCTGGCAGAAATCAAAAATATTATCGGTATTAAGGAAGCCACAGGGAACTTAAGTCGCGTTCACCAGATCAAAGAGCTGGTTTCTGATGACTTTATTCTGCTGAGTGGTGATGACGCCACTGCGCTCGACTTCATGCAGCTCGGTGGTCACGGTGTGATTTCCGTGACGACTAACGTAGCCGCGCGCGAAATGGCAGAAATGTGTAAACTGGCCGCCGACGGGTGCTTTGCTGAAGCCCGTGCGATTAACCAGCGTCTGATGCCGTTGCACTATAAATTATTTGTCGAACCCAATCCTATCCCGGTTAAATGGGCTTGTAAGGAATTGGGTCTTGTGGCGACCGATACGCTGCGCTTGCCAATGACCCCGATCACCGCCCATGGCCGTGACGAGGTGGCATCCGCGCTGAAGCATGCCGGTTTGCTGTAAAGTTTAGGGAGATTTGATGGCTTACTCAGTACAGAAGTCGCAGCTGGCGAAAGTTGCGGGTGTTTCGCTTGTTCTGCTCCTCGCAGCCTGTAGCTCAGATTCGCGCTACAAGCGCCAGGTGAGCGGTGATGAAGCCTATCTGGAAGCGCCGCCGCTTTCTGAACTTCATGCGCCGGCCGGTATGATCCTGCCGGTCGAAAACGGCGAATACAACATCCCTGTGGCCCGCGGTGACGGCGCAACGGGTAAAGCACTGGACATTCGTCCGCCTGCACAGCCGTTAGCTCTGGTTTCAGGTGCGCGCACCCAGTTTACGGGTGACACCGCCACGCTGATGGTCGAAAGTGGCCGTAGCGGAAATCTGTGGCCTCAGGTTGTGAGCATCGTTCAGGATAAAAATTACACCATCGACAAGCGCGATGATGCGACGCAGACGCTGACCACCGATTGGATCCAATGGAACCGTCTGGATGAAGATCAGCAGTACCGTGGCCGCTATCAGGTTTCTGTTAAACCGCAGGGCTATCAACAAGCCGTCGTGGTGAAGCTGCTGAACCTGGAACAGGCAGGCAAGCCGGTTGCTGATGCTGCATCCATGCAGCGTTACAGCGCCGAAATGCTGAACGTGATTTCTGCAGGTCTGGATAAGAACGCGACCAGCGCACAGAACGCCGCGCAGAGCCGCGACGGTGCAACCTTCGACGTACAGAGCGCGGCAGATGATACTGGCCTGCCAATGCTGGTCGTACGTGGTCCGTTCAATCAGGTGTGGCAGAAACTCCCGGCCGCCCTGGAAAAAGCAGGCATGAAAGTGACTGACAGCACCCGTTCGCAGGGCAGCATCAACGTCACCTACAAACCGCTTTCTGACAGCAGCTGGCGTGACCTTGGCGCAAGTGACCCGGGCCTGAGCTCTGGTGACTACAAGCTCCAGGTTGGCGACCTCGATAACCGCAGCAGCATGCAGTTCATCGATCCGAAAGGACATACGCTGACCCAGTCGCAGAACGACGCGCTGGTAGCCGTATTCCAGGCAGCATTTAAGTAAGAAATAAAAGGGCTGGAGCAATCCGGCCCTTTTTTCTGTTATGATACGCAAACGTGTGCGTCGGCAGAAAAGCCCGATTTTAATGTCTAATTTCCTACCCGGAGTATTGAAAGATGCAAAAGCAAGCTGAGTTGTATCGCGGCAAAGCGAAAACCGTTTACAGCACGGAAAACCCGGACCTGTTGGTGCTCGAATTCCGCAACGATACGTCAGCAGGTGATGGAGCGCGTATCGAACAGTTCGATCGTAAAGGGATGGTGAACAACAAGTTTAACCATTTCATTATGAGAAAACTGGAAGAAGCGGGCATTCCGACCCAGATGGAGCAGCTGCTGTCCGATACCGAGTGTCTGGTCAAAAAACTCGATATGGTACCGGTAGAATGCGTTATCCGTAACCGCGCAGCGGGTTCGCTGGTGAAGCGTCTGGGCATTGAAGAAGGCATCGAACTGAATCCGCCGTTGTTCGATCTGTTCCTGAAAAACGACGAAATGCACGACCCGATGATTAACGAATCCTACTGCGAAACCTTCGGGTGGGTGAACCGCGAAAATCTGGCCACCATGCGTGAGCTGACCTACAAAGCGAACGACGTGCTGAGCAAGCTGTTTGATGACGCGGGTCTTATCCTGGTCGATTTCAAACTCGAGTTCGGCTTGTTCAACGGCAAAGTGGTGCTGGGCGATGAGTTCTCTCCGGACGGCAGCCGTCTGTGGGATAAAAACACCATGGATAAAATGGACAAAGACCGTTTCCGCCAGAGCCTCGGCGGCCTGATTGAAGCCTACGAAGAAGTTGCGCGTCGTTTAGGCGTTCAGCTCGACTAACCCGAGATGCGAATCGATTGCCCGGTGTCGCTTATGCTTTCCGGGCCTGAAACTAAGAGGATGCTTGTCATCCTCTTTTGATATCTGCCTTGTTAACTATGGTAATCCTGCCTTTAACCGCCTACGATCACTGTATCAGGAACATGAAATACAGAGGTTGTTATGCGTTGGCAAGGTCGTCGCGAGAGCGATAATGTGGAAGACAGGCGAAACGATTCCGGCGGAATGTCCCCAATCGGCGGCGGTCGGGGTGGTTTTCGTCTCCCGAGCGGTAAAGGCGGCATTATCCTGCTGATTGTCGTTGTGGTCGCGGGCTATTACGGGGTCGATCTCACCGGAATGCTCACCGGTCAGCCGATGCCGCAACAGCAGACGGCGCAGCGCTCCATCAGTCCGAACGATGACGAGTCCGCTAAATTCACCTCTGTTATTCTCGCCACCACAGAAGATACCTGGGGGCAGATTTTCCAGAAAATGGGTCGCCAGTACCAACAGCCTAAGCTGGTGATGTATCGTGGTGCCACGCGCACCGGATGCGGCACCGGTCAGTCGGTGATGGGCCCGTTTTACTGCCCGGCTGACAGCACCGTCTATATCGACCTCTCTTTCTACGATGACATGAAAAGCAAGCTTGGCGCTGATGGCGATTTTGCCCAGGGCTACGTGATTGCGCATGAAGTCGGACACCATGTTCAGAAGCTGCTCGGCATCGAGCCGAAAGTTCGCCAGATGCAGCAGAATGCCTCCAGGACTGAAGTGAACCATCTGTCGGTGAAAATGGAGCTTCAGGCGGATTGCTTCGCAGGCGTCTGGGGCCACAGTATGCAGCAGCAGGGCGTGCTGGAAGCGGGTGACGTACAAGAAGCGCTGAACGCTGCTGAAGCCATCGGCGATGACCGTTTGCAACAGCAGAGCCAGGGCCGCGTCGTACCGGACAGCTTCACTCACGGGACGTCAGAGCAGCGATATACATGGTTCAAACGCGGCTTTGACAGCGGCGACCCGTCTCAGTGCAACACCTTCGGTAAAACAGCGCTCAACTAACTCATGCCTGACATGGACGCCATTCTCGCGCAGAGCGCGAACATGAAAGCTCAAGGCATTCGCCGTCTGCTGGTCCTGAGCGGCGAGGCCGACTGGAGCTACCAGCAGGCTTTGCGCCTGCGTGAGCAACTGGGCGGTGACGGGGTGTTTATCTCACCTCAGCTTCAACCAGAACCGTACTGCGCGCCCTCGGCGCTGAAAACACTGCTCGGGCGTGAGTTCGAACACGCCTTTTTTGATGCCCGCCGTGGTTTTGACGTCGCCGCTTTCGCGGCCCTGGCCGGTACGCTAAAAGCCGGAAGCTGGCTGGTGCTTCTTGTCCCCACACTCCAGCACTGGCCGACACTGGCGGATGATGACTCCGTGCGCTGGAGCGACAGCTCCGAGCCCATCTCTACGCCGCATTTCGTCGGCCATTTTTGCCGCGTGTTGAAACGCGACGCAGAAGCGCTGCTTTGGAGGCAAAATCATCCGGTTGCGGTTCCAGGGTATCGTCCGCGTCCGCACTGGCATGCCGCGAACGGCGAGCCGCAGGCTGAGCAGGCGGAGATCCTCACCGCGCTGAAAACCTTGCCGCCGGGCGTGGCGGTAGTGACCGCCGAGCGCGGCCGCGGGAAGTCAGCGTTGGCGGGAATGCTGCTGAAAACGCTGCCCGCGCGCGCCGCCATCGTAACGGCTCCTGCCAAATCGGCTACCGACGTGCTGGCGCAATTCGCCGGAGAACACTTCCGGTTTATGGCGCCTGACGCGCTGCTGGCCTCAAATGAACAGGAGCATTGGCTGATTGTCGATGAAGCAGCCGCCATTCCTGGCCCGCAACTTGAGCGGCTGGTGAGCCGCTTTCCGCATACGTTATTGACCACGACCGTGCAGGGCTACGAAGGTACCGGGCGTGGTTTTATGCTTAAGTTTTGTGCCCGTTTCCCACATCTGTCGGCGTTCACGCTGAATCAGCCGGTACGGTGGGCAAGCGGCTGTCCGCTGGAAGCCTTCATCACCGACGCACTGCTGTTCGATGATTCGCTTCCCGCGTTGCCTGCGCCAGACACCGTCGAGCTTCAACGCGTTGAACAAACGGCGTGGGAAAGCGAACCGGAGCAGCTTTCCGCCATGTACCGGCTGCTTTCTGCCGCGCATTACCGGACATCTCCCCTCGATTTACGCCGCATGATGGATGCCCCCGGGCAGCATTTTATTGCCGCACGTGAAGGCGAGACGCTGACCGGTGCGCTGTGGCTGGTGGAGGAGGGCGGGTTGCGCCCGGAACTGAGTCAGGCGGTGTGGGCTGGTTTTCGTCGCCCGCGCGGTAATCTGGTGGCGCAATCACTGGCGGCGCACGGCGGTAGCCCTCAGGCCGCAGCGCTCAGGAGTCAGCGTATCAGCCGCATCGCCATTCATCCGCAGCGGCAACGGCAGGGTACAGGCCAGCGGATGATCGCGGGCGTCATCGCGCAGATCAACGACTGCGATTATCTCTCCGTAAGTTTCGGTTTTACCGATGAGCTTTGGCGCTTCTGGCAGCGCTGCGGTTTTCTTCTGGTGCGAATGGGTACGCACCGGGAAGCCAGTAGCGGCTGTTACACCGCGATGGCCATTTATCCGCTGAGTGCGGCAGGCCGTCAGCTTGCAGAGCGTGAACTGGGCCGCTTCGCACGCGATGCATACTGGCTGGCGCAATGGCGTGATGATGGTGGTCAGGCCGCAAATCAGCCGTCAGAGGCTATTCTTACAGATGATGACTGGCAGGAACTGGCCGGTTTTGCCTGGGCGCATCGTCCTTTGATGGCCGCGGTCGGTAGCCTTCAGCGACTGCTCGCGGTAGTCACGCTGCCCCTGCCTGCATTACGAGGCTCGCTGGCACAACAACGCGACGCCACACCGGTTCTGGATGGGCGCAAAGCGCTACTGGCGAAGCAGCGTCATGAGGCGGCAGATGCGCTGAAATGTCTCGACGTGCATCGCAGTGAGATGCTGGCGGAACAGGTGAAAAACCTGCAGTTTTTTTAACAAACTCATTCAGTTAAATGTCATGGTCATTAACGCCCAACGGCGTAGACTCCCCAGCAACAGACCAAGGAGAAAGCCATGAAACATGACCATTTTGTTGTGCAAAGTCCCTCAGCCCCAGCCAAACAGCTGCTGCTGTTGTTTCATGGCGTGGGTGATAATCCGGTGTCGATGGGGCAGATTGGCAGCTGGTTTGCGCCGCTGTTTCCAGACGCACTGATTGTCAGCGTCGGCGGCGTTGAGCCTTGTGGCCCGAACGGTCGCCAGTGGTTTTCTGTACAGGGCGTGACGGAAGAAAATCGTCAGCAGCGCATCGATGCCATTATGCCGACCTTCATCGACATCGTGCGGCACTGGCAGAAAGAGAGCGGCGTCGGCCCGCTGGCCACGGCGCTGATCGGTTTCTCCCAGGGCACGATAATGTCGCTCGAAAGCACCAAAGCGGCACCGGGTCTGGCATCACGCATCATCGCCTTCAACGGACGATTTGCCACGCTGCCAACCCGCGCCAGCACCGCGACCACGGTGCATTTGATTCACGGTGGTGAAGACCGGGTAATTGATTTGGCCCACGCGGTGGCGGCTCAGGAAGCGTTGATTGAAGCGGGTGGGGACGTCACCCTGGATATCGTGGACGACCTGGGGCACGCCATTGACGATCGCAGCATCCAGTTTGCGCTCGATCATCTGCGCTACACCGTGCCGAAACACTATTTTGATGAAGCGCTGAGTGGCGGTAAACCGCAGGACGACGACATCATCGAATTGCTGTAATGTCCGCACTTAAGTCCCTGATGCTCCAGTGTATTACTGGAGCGTATCACCCTGGTTTGAGTCTTAAACGAGTAGCCATAAAGCCATCTGGCTATTTAAGCGGTTAAAATAAAAAGACATAAAAGTTGCTATATTAATTTCCCTGTGTCTTAATGGCGTCCTTGGTTTGGAACACAGACCTTATGAAAGCAGTTTTAGTAAAGCAGTCCTCAGTTCAGGTGTTATCAATAGATATTGCCCTTCATGAGCCGCCTCCTAAGTGCTAAGTAAGTAGCTCTCTCATTACAGGCCATCATCGCCGCATTTAGTGGCTCAATAATTAAGGAAATATCTATGTCTAATAAAATGACTGGTTTAGTAAAATGGTTCAACGCTGATAAAGGTTTCGGCTTCATCACTCCTGACGACGGCAGCAAAGATGTATTCGTACATTTCTCTGCTATCCAGAGCGATAACTTCAAAACTCTTGATGAAGGCCAGAAAGTATCCTTCACCATCGAGAACGGCGCTAAAGGCCCAGCAGCTGGTAACGTATCCCCGCTGTAAGTCTTGCTGATTATCAGTAGCCATTACGACAGCGATGAAGACAATCGTCTGAGCAGTTAATTAAGCGCTACTGATAAAGAATAAACCCGCCGAGTGCGGGTTTTTTATTGCCTGAATTTCGGGTGATAATTTGCATGTCTGGCGGGTCTGCGGCCTGTTAAGCGTAGTGCCAGCAGGCAATTCCCCCGTTCAATAAAAAAGCGCCTCTCGGGCGCTTTTTTTTGTTTAAGGCTTTTTCTTCGGCCACTCATCATCGTCGTCCCACTTATCGTTGAAGTCACGATGCGGGGGAAGGTCCGGCTTGTTCGCCATATACTTCTTCGGGTCGACGCGCTTGAGATCTTTGATGACGTTAAGGATAACGCCTAACAAAAACACCAGCACCAGGATCCACCAATATTTAGCCAGCCAGTCCATGCCTGATACCTCTTTGAGTAATGCCGCTACGCGACAAGTTGTTCCATGATCCGCTGATACATTCGGGCGAGAAGCTGCAGGTCGGCGGCGTTAACGCATTCATTGATTTTATGAATGGTGGCATTTACCGGCCCCAGCTCCACGACCTGAGCGCCCATCCGGGCGATAAAGCGTCCGTCTGAGGTGCCGCCAGTGGTCAGCAGCTGCGGTTTAATTTCATTATAGTGCTCAATGGCGTTCACTACCGCATCAACCAGCTTGCCGCGTCCGGTGAGGAACGGCTGCCCGGAGAGCCACCAGTCCACGCTGTAGCGCAGCTGGTGTTTTTCCAGCAGAGCGATAACGCGCTCTTTGATCATCGTGTCGGTCAGTTCGGTGCTGAAGCGGAAGTTGAACTGTACCACCAGATCGCCTGGGATCACGTTATTGCTGCCGGTTCCGGCATTAATATTCGCAATCTGCATGCTGGTCTGTGGGAAGTATTCGTTGCCCTGATCCCATTCGATCTGCACCAGCTCATTGAGCATCGGTGCCGCGCGATGGACCGGGTTATCGGCCAGATGCGGATACGCCACGTGACCCTGCACGCCATGAATGGTCAGGTTGCAGGTGAGCGAGCCGCGACGGCCGTTTTTCACCACGTCGCCCACGACTTCGGTACTGGACGGTTCACCGACCAGACAATAATCGAGGCGCTCGTTGCGTGCCATCAACGCTTCAACCACCTTGACGGTGCCGTGCGTGGCGCTGGCTTCTTCGTCGGACGTTATCAGGAACGCCAGACGGCCTTTATGGTTCGGATGCTGAGCAACAAAACGCTCGGCGGCGACAACCATCGCCGCGAGCGAGCCTTTCATATCCGCCGCACCGCGACCGAACAGCATTCCGTCACGGATAGTCGGTTCGAACGGCGGATTGATCCAGCGGTTGGCATCACCCGCAGGCACCACGTCGGTGTGACCGGCAAAGGCGAGGGTTTCACCTTTCCCGCGCCACGCCCAGAAATTCTGCGTGTCACCGAAGTCCATCGCTTCAACGGTAAAACCAATCGCGCGCAGGCGCTCAATCATCAGCGCCTGGCAACCCGCATCATCGGGGCTAAGGGAAGGGCGGCGAATAAGCTGCTGAGCCAGCTCAATGACCGGGCATGACATACACTACACCTCGTTATACGTCTGGTAACTGGAATCACTAAAACCCAGCAGCATAGGCTGACCGGGCGCGTAGAGCAATGGGCGTTTGATGATTGCTGGCATTTCCAGCATCAACGCGGCGGCAGAATCCGCATTTGTGATACTGGCGCGGACAGACTCATCCAGCTTGCGCCAGGTGGTGCCACGGGTATTCAGCAGCGCTTCCCAGCCCAGTTCGGCGATAAATGTGTCGAGTAACGCGCGGTCAAGACCGTCCACCCGGTAGTCGTGAAAACGGTATTCGAGCTGGCGGTCATCCAGCCAGCGGCGTGCCTTCTTGATGGTGTCGCAGTTTTTTATCCCGTACATCGTTATCATGTTTAATCCTTTTGCGTTGAAACAGGTAAATCGCTCAGATTTTTCGAATAATGAAAATCGGTTGTCGATCATACGCGAAATATTTATACGACCCTACTTATCCCTAAGCTAAATATCAACCCGGGATAATTGAATAGATTTTCACCGGAAGCGCATAATATTGTGAAATCATGCGGAAGTCGTGTTGTTTCAAAATATTGCAGTAAGTCACATTAAATAAATGGGTATCAGTCATAGTATTGTTAAGCCCCGTGATACGGAGGCTCAGGGCAGTTATCGCAGCGATGGGTTATCCCATCTTCACAACTCCAGGCTATTTTCGTACACTAAAGATAATAATAAGAGAGGTTGTTATGATCGAACATGAACTGGGAAACTGGAAAGATTTTATCGAAGATATGCTTCGTAAATAATTCCGTTGTGGGTAATGCGCTAACTGTTTGTCCGTTGTGCCACACCGCAGAAGTGATAAAAAAGGCGACCCGATACGGTCGCCTTTTTTGTGGGTTGTTCAGTTTATTGCGGCTTCTCTTTCAGCGGGAAGCGGCGACGTACCAGCACGAAGAACAGCGGTACAAAGAAGATGGCCAGTATGGTCGCGGAGATCATCCCGCCCATCACGCCAGTACCGACCGCGTGCTGGCTACCAGAGCCTGCGCCGGTGCTGGTTGCCATCGGCAGTACGCCAAAGATGAACGCCAGCGAGGTCATCAGAATTGGGCGCAGACGCTGGCGACAGGCATGCAGCGTGGCTTCCAGCAAATCCTGCCCTTTCTCATTCATCTCGTTGGCAAACTCGACGATAAGAATGGCGTTCTTCGCCGAAAGCCCGATAACCGTCAACAGGCCGACCTGGAAGTACACGTCGTTCTCAAGCCCGCGCATCCAGGTAGCGAGCAGCGCGCCGATCACCCCGAGCGGCACCACCAGCATTACCGAGAACGGCACCGACCAGCTCTCATACAGCGCCGCCAGACACAGGAACACCACCAGCAGTGAAATCGCATACAGGGCAGGGGCCTGCGCACCGGAGAGACGTTCCTGATAGGACATTGCCGTCCATTCCAGGCCAAAGCCCGTCGGAAGCTGACTCACCAGTTTTTCCATCACGTCCATTGCGGTACCGGTACTGACACCCGGTGCGGCTTCACCGACGATTTCCAGCGCGGAATAACCGTTGTAACGCTCCAGACGTGGAGAACCTGTTTCCCAGCGGGAGGTGGCGAAGGCCGAGAACGGCACCATGCCACCTTCGCTGTTACGCACATACCAGTAATTAATGTCGTCCGGCAGCATCCGATACGGCGCGGCTGACTGGACGTACACTTTCTTGGTACGGCCACGGTCCATAAAGTCGTTGACGTAATCTGACCCCCACGCGGTTTGCATGGTGTCGTTAATGTCATCTATCGACACCCCAAGCGCCTGCGCTTTACGCTGATCGATATCGATTTGCAGCTGCGGGCTGTCGTCGAGGCCGTTGTGGCGCACGCGGGTTAAGTCCGGTTCGTTACTGGCTAAATCCAGCAGCTTATCGCGCGCCGCCATCAAGGCATCATGCCCGAGGCCTGCGTGGTCCTGAAGCTCCATATCGAAGCCCGCCGAACTGCCGAGGCCGCTGATTGCCGCCGGGCTGTTGGCAAACACCCGTGCTTCGTTAATTTTATTAAACGCTTTAGTGGCACGTTCGATAATGGCAAACGAGGTGCCGGTTTTGGTGTCACGATCGTCCCAGTCTTTCAGACGGATAAACATACGCGCGACGTTCTGCCCGTTACCGCCCGGGCCGGAACCGATGGTGGCAAAAATCGACGCGATGTTGGTCTGCTCATTTTTGAAGAAGTAATCTTCAACCTTTTCCACGACTTTCAGCGTCTGCTGCTGCGTGGAGCCGCTTGGCAACTGGATGGACGTCAGGAACATGCCGCGGTCTTCCTGCGGCAGGAAGGAGGTCGGGAGTTTGAGGAACAGGAACACCATGCCGCCGAGCAGCAGCACGTAAATCAGCATCCAGCGCAGGCTGCGGTGCAGAATTTTGCCGACGCGAGTTTCATAGCGCTGTGCGCTCTTATCGAACATCCGGTTAAACCAGCCGAAGAAGCCCCTTTGTCCGTGATGTTCGCCTTTGTGCAGCGGCTTGAGCAGCGTGGCGCACAGGGCCGGGGTGAGGATCATCGCTACCAGCACCGACAGCACCATCGCCGATACAATCGTTATCGAGAACTGACGATAGATCGCGCCGGTGGTCCCGCCGAAGAAGGCCATCGGGATAAACACCGCCGACAGCACCATCGCGATGCCGACCAGCGCACCCTGAATTTGTCCCATCGATTTTCGCGTCGCTTCCCGGGGCGAAAGCCCTTCGGAACTCATGATTCGTTCGACGTTTTCCACCACCACGATGGCGTCATCCACCAGCAGGCCGATGGCCAACACCATTGCGAACATCGTTAGCGTGTTTATCGAATAGCCAAACGAGTACAGGATAGCGAAGGTTCCCATCAGGACGACGGGCACGGCAATGGTCGGAATAAGCGTGGCGCGGAAGTTTTGCAGGAACAGGTACATCACCAGGAACACCAGGGCGATCGCTTCCAGCAGCGTTTTCACGACATCGTGAATTGAGGCTTTAACGAACGACGTGGTCTCGTAGGCAATCTTATATTCCAGCCCGTGCGGGAAGTAGTGCGACAGCTCATCGAGGCGAGCCAGCGTGGCTTCGGCGGTCTGCATTTCGTTGGCGCCGGATGCCAGCTGAATACCTAAACCGGACGCCGGTTTGCGGTTGTAGCGGCTCAGATAATCGTAGTTTTCCGCGCCGAGTTCGACTTTCGCCACGTCGCCAAGGGTGACCAGCGAGCCATCTTTATTGACCCGTAACGTGATATCGCGGAACTGCTGCGGGGTTTGCAACAGCGATTGGGCATTAACCGTCGCGTTCAGGGCCTGCTTATCGACCGACGGTGTACCGCCTAACTGGCCGACCGCCACCTGGGCGTTCTGCGAACTGACCGCATCGGTCACATCCTGAGTCGTCAACTGGTAGCTGTTGAGCTTCGCCGGATCAAGCCAGATGCGCATGGAATACTGTGAGCCATAGGCAGAAATGTTCCCCACGCCGTTCACACGGCTCAGCGGCTCCTGCACGTTACTGGCGACATAGTCGGCGATATCCTGTTTATCCATGCTGCCGTCCGTCGAGACGAAGGCGATGGTCAGAATGTTAGTATCCCCGGTTTTACGCACGGTAACGCCCTGATCCTGCACGGCCTGCGGCAGTTTTTTCAGCGCAGACTGCAGCTGGTTTTGTACCTGCTGCATCGCTTCGTTCGGGTCTGTTCCGGCGGTAAAGGTAATGGTCACCGTCGCCTGCCCGGCAGCGCTGCTCTGGGAGGACATATACATCATGTTATCGAGCCCGGTCATATTCTGCTCGATAACCTGGGTCACCGTATTTTCCAGCGTTTGTGCAGATGCCCCCGGATAGTTGGCGGTGATACGCACGTTAGGCGGGGCTAAATCGGGATATTGCTCAACAGGCAGTGATAAAATCGCCAGCGCCCCTGTCAGACACAACAGGATGGCCAGTACCCAGGCAAAAATGGGGCGATCAATAAAGAAATTCGCCATCGGAATCAGGACCTCATTACACGTATTTTTTTGTTATTACAGGCTTTGAACACTGTAGCGGCAAGGCCTGAACGAAACGTGGAGAAATTAAGGAGATAGTGTAAATTATCATGCCGCTTTCATGCACAAGCATACATAACTCCATGTATACATGCGTAACGACAAAGTAAGCTATGACGGGTAGACTTGATGGCGAATTCTGACGCTGTGGAGCCGAAATGTCATTCAATATCGAAATCATCAAAGACAAAGTCCTGTCGGAAAATTACTTCGTATTGCGCAACATCACCTACGATTTGACGCGCAAGGATGGAGAAGTGGTGCGCCACAAACGCGAAGTCTACGATCGCGGCAATGGCGCCACCATTCTGCTGTACAACCCGCAAAAGAAAACCGTGGTACTGGTGCGCCAGTTCCGCGTCGCGACGTGGGTCAACGGCAACGCCGACGGCAGATTAATCGAGACCTGCGCCGGGCTGCTCGATGACGACGAGCCAGAAGCCTGCATTCGCAAAGAAGCGGTGGAAGAAACCGGCTATCAGGTTGACGACGTGCGCAAAGTCTTCGAGCTGTACATGTCGCCGGGCGGCGTGACCGAACTGGTGCATTTCTTTGTCGCTGAATACCACGACAACCTGCGTGCTAACGCGGGCGGTGGCGTGGAAGATGAAGACATCGACGTGCTGGAAATGTCTTTCGAACGCGCACTGGCGATGGTCAAAAGCGGTGAAATTCGTGACGGCAAAGCGGTTATCCTGCTTCAGTATCTGCAAAACGCCGGTTTAATGGACTAATCCGATTGAGTAAAAGGTGGCCGCCAGGCGAGGATACGCCGCACTAATCGGCGTTTTTTTCTTCTGGGGTCATCTCGTGTCTTTTCGTCTGCTTTTTCTTTTGTTGCTGGTCGGGTTACCGTCGACGCTGACGTGGGCGGCGCCTGTGCAACAGGAATTCAGCGACTGGCAAGTGACCTGTAATAATCAGAATTTCTGCATAACGCGTAATATTGGCTTACACCACGGGCTGGTGATGTCGCTGACGCGCAGTGCGGGTGCGCACAATGATTCGACCCTGCGCATTGAACTGGGCGGCCCGGAAAACTCGCTGCCAAAAATTCCTCCAATCGCCCCACGTTTGCTGCTGGACGGCTCGCCGTTAAAGCTGGCCGGTGAACACTGGCAGATTACGCCGTGGCATCTCAGTACTGGTGACAGTCCAACCATCAACACTTTCCTCCAGCATATTCAGGATGGACAGGCGCTGACGCTTGAAAAAGGCACGCAGAGCATCTCTTTGCAGGGGCTGAAAGCGGCGCTGCTGTTTATTGACGATCAGCAAAAGCGCGTCGGGAGTGAAACTGCGTGGATTGGCAAGGGCGATGAGCCACCGCTGAGCGTGCCGCCTGCTCCGGCACTGAAAACGGTGAAAAAAGTGAATCCGACGCCGACGCCGTTTAGCCGCGAAGAGTTTAACGATCTGCTCGATTACGGTACCTGGCGCATGAATAACAGCCAGTGCTCGTTGGATCCCCTGCGCCGCGAAGTGTGGGTTACGCCGCTTACCGACGATAAAGCGCTGCTGATGCTGACCTGTGAGTCGGGGGCTTACAACACCATTTATCGGGCGTGGCTTGTCTCACGACAGAAACCTTTTGTCGCACAGTCCATAAGGCTGCGCCTGCCGTTTCTGCCGCAGGAAAGTGACGAGCGCGAAATCGAACTGGTCAATTTGACCTTCAATGACAAAACACGTGAACTGGAGACGCTGGATAAGGGCCGCGGTCAGGGCGACTGCGGCGTACAAACCCGCTGGCGTTATGACGGTCAACGCTTTCGTCTGGTGCGCTATGCCGGACAACCGGCCTGCGATAACTGGCAGGGGCCAGATGCATGGCCCACGTTATGGATAACAAGATAGTCTTATTGCCTGATGGCGATGCTGTGCGCCTTATCAGGCCTACACTTTGGTAGGCCCGATAAGCACGCGTCATCGGGCATTTCTCACTACTTATGCATAACCTTCTTCGCTTTCTCGACAACATTCTCCACCGTAAAGCCAAAGAACGGGAACAGCTTCTCGGCGGGCGCTGATTCGCCATAGGTGGTCATGCCGACAATCGCCCCTTTCAGGCCCACGTATTTGTACCAGTAATCCGCAATCCCGGCTTCGACCGCCACGCGAGCGGAGACGTCCGACGGCAATACGGATTCACGATACGCCTCATCCTGCTTATCAAACACATCGGTAGAGGGCAGGGAAACCACCCGCACGCTATGCCCATCAGCCACCAGTTTTTCCGCCGCCAGCACGGTGATTTCCAGTTCTGACCCCGTCGCAATCAGGATAAGGTCCGGCTTGCCGCCCGAGTCTTTCAGCACATAGCCGCCGCGGGCAATGGCTTTCACCTGATCCGGCGATCGTTCAATTTGCGCCAGATTCTGTCGGGATAAGATCAACGCCGTTGGGCCGTCGTGGCGTTCAATGGCTGCTTTCCACGCCACTGCCGTTTCTACCTGATCGCAAGGACGCCAGGTGCTGAAGTTTGGCGTCAGGCGCAGGCTGGCAAGCTGTTCAACCGCCTGGTGCGTCGGGCCGTCTTCCCCCAGGCCTATAGAGTCATGGGTGTATACCATAATTTGTCGCGCCTTCATCAGCGCCGCCATACGCGCGGCGTTGCGGGCGTATTCCACGAACATCAGGAAGGTCGCGGTGTAGGGCAAAAAGCCGCCGTGATGGGCGATACCGTTGGCGATGGCGGTCATACCGAATTCGCGCACGCCGTAGTGAATGTAGTTCCCGGCCGGATCCTCTTTTAGTGAAACCGATTCTTTCCAGATAGTCAGGTTACTCGGCGCAAGGTCAGCCGAACCGCCTAACAGTTCTTTCAGATATGGGCCATAAACGTTAAGCGTATTTTGCGACGCCTTACGGGTGGCGATCTTCGCCGGTTCCGACTGCAATTTCTCAATATACTTTTGAGTCACGTTCTGCCAGTTATCCGGCAGTTTGCCACTCATGCGGCGCTCGAATTCTGCCGCCAGATCTGGGTGTGCCTTTTTATACGCCGCAAGTTTGTCATTCCAGCTGTGCTGGGCTTTTTCACCTTTCTCGCGTGCGTCCCAGCCCTGATAAATCTCTTTCGGAATGTCAAACGCCGGGTACTTCCAGCCTAACTGTTTGCGCGCCAGCGCCACTTCTTCTTCTCCGAGCGCCGAGCCGTGCGACTCCTCTTTCCCGGCTTTATTTGGCGAGCCAAAACCAATCACCGTCCTGCAGATAATCAGCGAAGGTTTGTCCTTCACGCTTTGCGCTTCGATGATCGCTTTTTTCACCGCCTCCGGGTCGTGCCCATCGATTTCATGCACCACGTGCCAGTGATAGGCCTCGAACCGTTTAGCGGTGTCATCGGTAAACCAGCCTTCGGTATGGCCGTCAATCGAGATGCCGTTGTGATCGTAAAAGCCGATAAGTTTGCCGAGCCCCAACGTTCCGGCCAGCGAACAGGCTTCGTGCGAAATGCCTTCCATCAGACAGCCGTCGCCCATAAACACATAGGTATAGTGATCGACGATGTCGTGATCGGGCTGGTTAAACTGTGCCGCCAGCGTACGCTCGGAAATCGCCATCCCGACGGCGTTCGCCAGCCCCTGACCGAGCGGGCCGGTGGTGGTTTCGATGCCCGGCGTGTAGCCCAGTTCCGGGTGTCCCGGCGTTTTGGAATGCAGCTGGCGGAAGTTTTTCAGCTCCTCCATCGGCAGGTCGTAACCGGTCAGGTGCAGCAGGCTGTATTGCAGCATCGAGGCGTGGCCGTTGGATAAAATAAAGCGGTCACGATCGTACCAGTGCGGGTCGGTCGGGTTGTGCTTGAGGAAATCATTCCACAGAACTTCGGCAATATCCGCCATCCCCATCGGGGCACCCGGGTGGCCGGAATTGGCTTTCTGCACAGCGTCCATACTCAGGGCGCGGATTGCGTTGGCTAGCTCTCTTCGGGACATAGCATTCTCCGTGGCAAAAGTTACAGTTTGGCGGCGAGTAAATCTTCCAGCTTGCGCTGATCAACGGCGAACAGACGAATACCTTCCGCCAGTTTGTCCACCGCCATTGGGTCCTGATTATGCTCCCAGCGGAATTGCGCTTCGGTGAGCGGGGCCGGGCGGTTGAAGAATTGCGCGGCCGGAATGAGTTTGCGGGTAACCGCTTCGTCTTTTTCCTGCAGCTCTTTCAGCAGCGGCGGGGCGATGGTCAAGCGGTCGCAGCCAGCCAGCGCCAGAATTTGCTCCGTGCGGCGGAAACTTGCGCCCATCACCACCGTGTTGTAGCGGTGCTGTTTGAAGTAATCGTAGATGTTACGCACCGACTTCACGCCCGGATCTTCTTCCACGACGTACGGGTCCATTGGCTCGCGTTGCTGATACCAGTCGTAAATGCGCCCGACGAACGGAGAAATCAGGAACACGCCCGCTTCGGCGCAGGCGCGGGCCTGAGCGAAGGAAAATAGCAGCGTCAGATTGCAGTGAATACCTTCTTTCTCCAGCACCTCGGCGGCGCGGATGCCTTCCCAGGTCGAAGCCAGTTTGATCAGAATTCGGGATTTATCCACATCCTTACCGGCATACAGCTGCACCAAATGTCGCGCTTTGGCGATGCTTTTGTCTTTATCAAACGATAGCCGGGCGTCCACTTCGGTGGAAACGCGTCCGGGGATGCTTTTCAGAATTTCTGCACCGAAATTAACCGCCAGCTTGTCGCAGGCGTCGATAACCTGCTGTTCGCGGCTGCTGCCCTGTTTTTTGGCAAACGCCACCGCGTCGTCAATCAGATGTGTGTAGTGTTCGAGGCCTGCGGCTTTCAGCAGCAGGGAAGGGTTGGTGGTGGCATCTTCCGGCTGATAATGGCGGATGGATTCGATATCGCCGCTGTCGGCGACCACCGTGGTGAACTTCTTGATACCGTCTAGCTGGTTCATGAAAAGAGACTCCTTAAAAAGCAAAGTGTTATACGAAGGCTCTCGCTCGCACTTCGGGGGAATTCAGGTCATGCCTAACTCAAAAGCATAGCAGACGGGCTCGCCTTGGTTTACGACACTGCTTAACAGGAGTGTTAAAAATTAATAACAAAATTGCGTTTTTGATGACGAGAGTATGGCAGCCTTCAAAGTTTACGAGACCGTGAAAGGGGATACTCACGGGTTAGCACCGGGAACACATATCTCCTAATTCTGTGACGTAAAAGGAATCTAAAATGGATGACCAGTTAAAACAAAGCGCCCTCGATTTCCACGAATTCCCAACTCCAGGCAAAATTCAGGTCTCTCCGACCAAGCCACTCGCTACGCAGCGCGATCTGGCCCTGGCCTATTCACCGGGCGTGGCCGCCCCGTGCCTCGAAATCGAAAAAGACCCGCTGGCGGCATTTAAATATACCGCCCGTGGCAACCTGGTGGCGGTAGTCTCGAACGGCACCGCGGTACTGGGCCTGGGCAATATCGGCGCGCTGGCCGGTAAGCCCGTCATGGAAGGGAAAGGGGTACTGTTCAAAAAATTTGCCGGGATTGACGTCTTCGATATCGAAATCGACGAGCTTGATCCAGACAAGCTGATTGACGTGGTCGCCGCGCTGGAGCCTACGTTTGGCGGCATCAACCTTGAAGACATTAAAGCACCAGAGTGCTTCTACATCGAACAAAAACTGCGTGAGCGGATGAAAATCCCGGTCTTCCACGATGACCAGCACGGTACGGCGATTATCAGCACTGCCGCCATTCTCAACGGTCTGCGCGTGGTTGAGAAAAATCTCTCCGACGTGCGGATGGTGGTGTCCGGTGCGGGTGCGGCGGCAATCGCCTGTATGAACCTGCTGGTGGTGCTGGGGATGCAGAAGCACAATATCGTGGTTTGCGATTCCAAAGGCGTTATCTACAAAGACCGCGAACCCAATATGGCGGAAACCAAAGCCGCGTATGCGGTGGATGACGACGGCAAGCGCACGCTGGATGACGTCATTGAGGGCGCGGATATCTTCCTCGGTTGTTCAGGCCCGAAAGTGCTGACCCAGGAAATGGTCAAGAAAATGGCGCGGGCGCCGATGATCCTTGCCCTGGCAAACCCGGAGCCGGAGATTCTGCCGCCGCTGGCGAAAGAAGTGCGCCCGGACGCGATCATCTGCACCGGCCGTTCCGATTACCCGAACCAGGTGAATAACGTGCTGTGCTTCCCGTTCATCTTCCGTGGCGCGCTGGACGTTGGTGCCACTGCGATTAACGAAGAGATGAAGCTGGCAGCGGTTCACGCCATTGCCGAACTGGCGCATGCCGAGCAGAGCGAAGTGGTGGCATCGGCGTATGGCGATCAGGATCTGAGCTTCGGCCCGGAATACATCATTCCAAAACCGTTCGACCCACGTTTGATCGTCAAGATAGCACCGGCGGTGGCCAAAGCGGCGATGGATTCCGGCGTGGCGACGCGTCCGATTGCAGATTTTGCCGCCTACGAAGAGAAGCTGAGCGAGTTCGTCTACAAAACCAACCTGTTCATGAAGCCAATATTCTCTCAGGCGCGTAAAGAGCCGAAACGCGTTGTGCTGGCGGAAGGGGAAGACACCCGCGTACTGCACGCGACTCAGGAGTTAATCACCCTGGGTCTCGCGAAGCCGATTCTGATTGGTCGTCCGAACGTGATTGAAATGCGCCTGCAGAAACTGGGGCTGCAAATGAAGCCGGGCGTCGATTTCGATATTGTGAATAACGAATCCGATCCGCGCTTTAAAGAGTACTGGATGGAGTACTACAACATCATGAAGCGCCGCGGGATTACCCAGGAGCAGGCGCAGCGTCATGTCATCAGCAACACCACGGTGATTGGTGCAATCATGGTTCAGCGCGGCGAAGCGGATGCGCTGATTTGCGGGACTATCGGTGATTATCACGAGCACTTTAGCGTGATTCAGCAACTGTTCGGCTATCGCGACGGTGTGCATACCGCTGGGGCGATGAACGCGCTGCTGCTGCCGAGCGGCAACACCTTTATCGCTGATACCTACGTAAACGACGATCCGACGCCGGAACAGCTGGCAGAAATCACGTTGATGGCGGCTGAAACCGTGCGTCGTTTCGGGATTGAACCGCGTGTGGCGCTGTTGTCGCATTCGAACTTTGGTTCGTCCAACTGTGTGGCGGCGACCAAAATGCGCCAGACCCTCGACCTGGTGCGCGCCAGTGCGCCAGAGCTGATGATTGACGGTGAAATGCACGGTGACGCCGCGCTGGTGGAAAGTATCCGCCACGATCGTATGCCGGACAGCCCACTGAAAGGCGCAGCGAATATTCTGGTGATGCCGAATATGGAAGCGGCGCGTATCAGCTACAACCTGTTGCGCGTGTCGTGTTCGGAAGGGGTGACCGTCGGGCCGGTACTGATGGGCGTGGCGAAACCGGTGCATATTCTGACGCCGATCGCGTCGGTACGTCGTATCGTCAATATGGTCGCGCTGGCGGTGGTTGAGGCACAGACCGAACCGCTGTGATTTCACTTTATCTGGGCCCGGCAAGCATCGTCCCGCCGGGCAATGAGCACGAATGCCCGGTGGCGTTACGCTAACCGGGTTTACACGTTCAGGCGGGATGAGGGGAGCTAAATCCAGTCTCTGACTTTTATAAACTCATTCAAGGCAGCCTCAGGGCTGCCTTCTTCTGGCTGGTAGTTGTATTCCCAGCGCACCAGCGGCGGCATCGACATCAGAATCGATTCCGTACGCCCGCCAGTCTGTAAACCAAACAGCGTGCCGCGATCCCACACCAGATTGAATTCCACGTACCGGCCCCGGCGATAAAGCTGGAAGTCGCGCTCGCGCTCGCCGTAAGCCAGCGCTTTGCGGCGTTCGACAATCGGCAGATAGGCTTCGGTATACCCGTCGCCCACGGCTTGCATAAACGCAAAGCACGGGGCGAAATCTGGCGTATTCAGGTCGTCAAAGAACAGGCCGCCGATGCCGCGCTGTTCGTTGCGGTGCTTGAGATAGAAGTAATCGTCGCACCATTTTTTGTAGCGCGGATACACTTCGTCGCCGAACGGCTGACACAGGTCCCGGGCGACGGTGTGCCAGTGCACGGCGTCTTCCTCAAAACCGTAGTACGGCGTTAAATCAAAACCGCCGCCAAACCACCACACTGGATCGGCGCCCGGTTTTTCAGCGATGAAAAACCGCACGTTGGCGTGGCTGGTGGGCACAAAAGGATTGTGGGGATGAACCACCAGTGAAACGCCCATCGCTTCAAAACGACGACCCGCCAGTTCCGGGCGGTGCGCCGTCGCTGACGCAGGCATGGCGTCGCCGTAAACGTGAGAGAAATTCACGCCCGCTTGTTCGAATACGCCGCCGTCACGCAGCACGCGGCTACGCCCACCGCCGCCCGCATCACGCTGCCAGTTATCTTCAACAAACGCGCTGCCATCGACCGCCGCAAGTTGCTGGCAGATGCGATCCTGGAGCGTCAGTAAAAAAGCTTTTACCTGTGCGGCATCCGGTTTCATTAACGTCTCTTCACGTGTGCTTTCTGGTTATCGAACCAGCTGAAATAACTGATAATACCTGAAGCAATCGCGTTGGCGATTTTCTGACGAAACGCGGTGGTGCCCAGCAGCTTCTCTTCACCCGGGTTGGTGATAAACGAGGTTTCGACCAGCACGGACGGAATTGACGGTGACTTCAGCACCACAAATGCGGCCTGTTCAGTGCTGCGGCTGTGCAGGCGATGCACCGGTTTAATCTGCTTCAAAATGTGCGAGCCGAGCGTCAAACTGTTCTTAATCGTGTCAGTTTGCACCAGATCGAACAGCACTTGCTGTAACAGGTGATCTTTATCCATCGCTTTTTTACCTGCCAGCTCATCGGCGGCGTTTTCCTTATCGGAAAGGTATTTCGCCATGGCGCTACTGGCTCCGCGATTGGACAGGGCAAACACCGATGCTCCGGCGGCGCTCGGGTTGGTGAAGCCGTCGGCGTGGATCGACATAAACAGATCCGCCCCGTGCTTATGGGCGATTTCCACGCGGTCATACAGGGGGATAAAGGTGTCGCCGGTGCGCGTCAGGTGGGCATCAATACCGTGACTGCGCAGAATGGAACGCACGTTTTTGGCTATCGCCAGCACCACGTGTTTTTCTTTCGAACCGCCGTGCCCGATGGCGCCCGTGTCAATGCCACCGTGACCCGGGTCGAGCATCACGACGCGACGAGCGCCGGATTTTTTTGTCGCGGGTTTACTGTGACCATTGCTGGTTTTCAGCGTCCCATCTTTGGCGATAGCGTTTGACATGCCGGATAGCGTCAGCGCGGCCAGTCCGGCTTTTAGCACCTGGCGGCGAGATGCGAGTGTCTTTAGGGGTTTAAAAGTGCTCATGCGGCCCGATTTGTAAAAATAAATATTCCATGTGTTATATCGTATCGTGTTTTCCGTTACGACAATCTGGGATGAGAATTGTTTTACTTTTCATTTCAATACGTGACAATGCAACATTATGCCATTTTTTTGACCGTTATCGGCAAGTTATTGGATAATTAAGACGTTCACGCCATAATCACTGTTTTTAAACCTGAAAAAATGGGCAATACCATGGAGATACGCGTTTTTCGCCAGTCCGATTTCGAAGAGGTTATTACGCTCTGGGAGCGCTGTGACCTGCTACGCCCATGGAATGACCCGGAAATGGATATCGAACGTAAGCTAAACCATGACGTTAGCCTGTTTTTGGTAGCGGAAGTGAATGGCGAAGTGGTCGGCACCGTGATGGGCGGCTACGACGGCCACCGCGGTTCGGCATATTATCTCGGCGTGCATCCGGAATATCGCGGACGCGGCATTGCCAATGCGCTGCTAAATCGTCTCGAGAAAAAACTGATTGCCCGCGGCTGCCCGAAATTACAGATAATGGTCCGTGAAGATAACGATATGGTGCAGGGCATGTACGAGCGCCTGGGCTATGAGCATGCGGATGTGGTCGTGCTCGGGAAGCGTTTGATAGAAGATGAAGAATACTGATTTTTTGCCGTCGGCATACGATGGTCATGGGCGGCTCCGGCTGCCTTTTGTATTTTGGTGTGTCCTGTTATTACAGGCGCGAACCTGGGTGGTGTTTGTGATGGCCGGGGCATCGCGTCAGCAGGGTGGGACGCTGCTGGATCTGTTTTATCCCGATCACGATAATTTCTGGATTGGCCTGCTGCCCGGCGTACCTGCGGTACTCGCCTTTCTCCTGAGCGGCCGACGACACCAGCTTCCACGTCTGTGGCCGCTGATGCGCTGGATACTTATTCTCGCGCAGCTGGTGCTGTTATTCTGGCAGCCACTGCTGTGGTGGCAGGGCGAACCGCTGAGCGGTATTGGTCTGGCGCTGGTTATTGTGGACGGTTTTGCTCTCTGGTGGCTGCTTAGCAACCGCCGTTTACGCGCCTGTTTTTCCCCGCACGAGGATTAATGGCACTTTTTTGCCATTCTGGACTCCAACAGGCGTTGTGTTGACATACAAAGGATCCTCGAATGAAATCAATGCGTTTATTGCTCTGCGCGCTGCCCCTGGCCTTAACCGGCTGTGCCACCGTCAGTAATGGCTTTAATTCTGTGCACTGGTCGGCGGCGTATCCGTGGAACTGGTTTGGTTCCTCAACGGAAGTGACGGAGCAGGGCGTCGGTGATTTGACCGCCTCCACACCGCTGGATGAAGAGGCCATCAACGATGCACTCGACGGTGATTACCGCGTGCGTAGCGGCATGAAAACCGACAAGGGCACCATCGTTAAATATTTCGAAGCACTGAAAGACGACAAGGTCGCGCTAGTGGTGAATGGCGAGGGCGGAAGTATCAGCCGGATTGACGTCATGGACAGTGACATCCCGGTAGCCGATGGTGCAAAAATCGGTACGCCGTTCAGCGAGGTGTACAGCAAAGCGTTTGGCAACTGTGAAAAAGCCAGCGGTGAGGACAGCGCCAACGTCGAGTGTAAAGTCAAAGATAGCCAGCATATCAGCTATATCTTTAGCGGCAGCTGGGGTGGCCCGCAGGAACTGATGCCGCCGGATGACTCTCTGAAATTCTGGAAAGTCAGCAAGATTATCTGGCGCCGTTAATTTGCGTCTGAACAAGCCGCCGCCTGAAAAATGCGGGTATAATGCCCGCCATCAATAATGCCACGAGTTCGTGGCATCTTTTTTCAGCTTTTCAGGAGAAGCAGCGATGTCTCAGGTTCAGAGCGGCATTTTGCCGGAACATTGCCGGGCGGCGATTTGGATTGAAGCCAATGTCAAAGGGGACGTCAATGCCCTGCGTGAATGCAGCCGGGTTTTTGCCGATAAGCTGGCAACCTTTGAAGCTAAATTCCCCGACGCCCATCTCGGCGCAGTGGTGGCATTTGGTCACGACACCTGGCGTAGCCTGAGCGGCGGCGTGGGTGCTGAAGAGCTGAAAGATTTCACTCCCTACGGCAAAGGTCTCGCGCCCGCGACACAATACGATGTGCTGTTCCACATTCTCTCTCTGCGTCATGACGTGAACTTCTCCGTCGCGCAGGCGGCGCTGGAAGCCTTTGGCGACGCCATCGAGGTGAAAGACGAAGTACACGGTTTCCGTTGGGTCGAAGAGCGTGACCTCAGTGGTTTCGTTGACGGGACTGAAAACCCTGCGGGCGAAGAAACGCGTCGCGACGTGGCGGTGATTGCCGATGGTGCGGATGCGGGCGGCAGCTATGTGTTTGTCCAACGCTGGGAACACAATCTCAAGCAGCTGAACCGGATGAGTATTGCGGATCAGGAAATGATGATAGGGCGGACTAAAGAAGCCAATGAAGAGATCGACGGCGACGATCGCCCGGAAACCTCGCACCTGACGCGCGTTGACTTGAAAGAGAACGGTAAAGGCCTGAAAATTGTTCGTCAGAGCCTGCCGTACGGCACCGCCAGCGGCACGCACGGCTTATACTTCTGCGCCTACTGCGCACGTCTGTACAACATCGAACAGCAGCTGCTGAGCATGTTCGGCGATACCGACGGGAAGCGCGATGCGATGCTGCGGTTCACCAAACCGGTGACCGGTGGCTACTACTTCGCGCCGTCGCTGGATAAATTACAGGCACTTTAATCGTTAGGCCCGATGGCGCTTCGCTTATCGGGCCGGGGACCCTGTAGGTCTGGCCCGCTAGCGCCTACAGGCGTTCCAAATTACGCTACAACAATCCTTTATCGATAAACGTCTGGCGCGTGGCGACGTTTAAATCATACTCGCCGAGCCTGTCGGGGCTGACCCACGCAATTTCCTGAAACTCCTCGTTAAACGTCACTTCACGATTGGCACTGATGCAGTCGAACATCAGGTAAATCATGTAAATCTGTTCTTTGCTGCCGTCGGCGTAGGTTTTGATGCGGGTGTCGTCGCGGAAATGCCACGGGGTGATTTTCTCGATGCGCAGCTTTTCGCCCAGCTCTTCGCCTATTTCGCGCAGCAGCGCCTGCTCCATTGTTTCACCAGGCTCCATACCCCCGCCCGAAAGCGCCCACTGGCCGGGAAATACGCCGCGGTCATCGGCCATTTTGCACAGCAGGTACTCACCGTTATTCTGAATAATCGGGCAGACAATCGTCCTTTGGCGCATCAGTTCATCCTCATTGCGGGTTTCGTCGAGTGTACCAAATTGGCTGGCTGATGAACGTCGAAAAACCCTTATTCTGTTTTCAACTTCCAAAGCACCAAACGGTATATAAAACCGTTACTGCTTTCATCCTCGTTATAAATATTATGACAGTCGATAGTCATCACATTTATAAGGGTGCGCAATGGCCGTTAAATCACTGAAAAAGGGAACGCTGGTGCTGGGAGCCTTGCTGCTGGCGGCTCAGGCGCAGGCAACCGAGTTGCTGAACAGTTCCTATGATGTTTCCCGCGAGCTGTTTGCTGCCCTGAATCCACCGTTTGAACAACAGTGGGCGAAGGACAATGGCGGTGACAAGCTCAACATTAAGCAATCTCACGCCGGTTCTTCCAAACAGGCGCTGGCGATTTTGCAGGGTCTGAAGGCCGATGTAGTGACCTACAACCAGGTGACGGACGTGCAGATCCTGCATGACAAAGGCAACCTGATCCCGGCGAACTGGCAGAGCCGTTTGCCGAATAACAGTTCTCCGTTCTATTCGACCATGGCGTTCCTGGTGCGTAAGGGCAACCCGAAGAATATTCATAGCTGGAACGACCTGGTGCGCCCGGACGTACAGCTGGTATTCCCGAACCCAAAAACTTCCGGCAATGGGCGTTATACCTATCTGGCAGCCTGGGGTGCAGCGGCTAAGGCCGACGGAAATGATAACGCCAAAACCGAACAGTTCATGACTCAGTTCCTGAAAAACGTTCAGGTGTTTGATACCGGTGGGCGCGGCGCGACGACCACCTTCGTTGAACGCGGGTTGGGCGACGTGCTGATCACCTTCGAATCCGAAGTGAACAACATCCGCAAACAGTACGCAGACCAGGGCTTCGAAGTCGTGGTACCGAAAACCAATATTCTGGCCGAATTCCCGGTGACGTGGGTCGACAAAAACGTGAAAGCCAACGGCACGGAAAAAGCGGCGAAGGCGTATCTGACCTGGCTGTACAGCCCGCAGGCGCAAACCATCATCACTGATTACTACTACCGCGTGAACAATCCGGCGGTGATGGATAAGCTGAAAGACAAATTCCCGCAGACTGACCTGTTCCGCGTGGAAGACCAGTTCGGCTCCTGGCCGAACGTGATGAAAACCCATTTCGCCAGCGGTGGCGAGCTGGATAAGCTGTTAGCGGCGGGGCATAAGTAATGTTTGCTGTTTCTTCCAGACGCGTGCTGCCGGGCTTCACCTTAAGCCTCGGCACCAGTCTGCTGTTTGTATGCCTGATTTTGCTGCTGCCACTCAGCGCGCTGGTGATGCAGCTGGCGCAAATGAGCTGGGCACAATACTGGGAAGTTATCACCAATCCTCAGGTGGTGGCGGCCTATAAAGTGACGCTGCTGTCGGCATTTGTGGCCTCGATTTTTAACGGCGTATTCGGCCTGCTGATGGCGTGGATCCTGACGCGCTATCGTTTCCCGGGCCGCACGTTGCTCGATGCGCTGATGGATTTACCGTTCGCACTGCCGACGGCGGTGGCGGGTTTAACCCTCGCATCGCTGTTTTCCGTCAACGGTTTCTACGGTGAGTGGCTGGCGAAGTTTGATATCAAAGTGACCTATACCTGGCTCGGCATTGCCGTGGCGATGGCGTTCACCAGCATTCCGTTTGTGGTGCGTACCGTCCAGCCGGTGCTGGAAGAACTGGGGCCGGAATACGAAGAAGCCGCAGAAACATTGGGTGCAACACGCATTCAGAGCTTCTGCAAAGTGGTACTCCCGGAGCTTTCTCCGGCGTTGCTGGCGGGCGTGGCGCTGTCATTTACCCGCAGTCTGGGCGAGTTCGGGGCGGTGATTTTCATCGCCGGGAACATCGCCTGGAAAACGGAAGTGACGTCGCTGATGATTTTTGTGCGCTTACAGGAGTTTGATTATCCGGCGGCGAGCGCGATTGCATCCGTTATTCTCGGCGCGTCGCTGCTGCTGCTGTTCTCCATCAACACCTTGCAGAGTCGCTTTGGTCGACGTGTGGTAGGTCACTAATGGCGGAAGTTACGCAATTGAAACGCTATGACGCACCCCGCATCAACTGGGGAAAATGGTTTCTGATAGGTACCGGCATTCTGGTGTCCGCCTTCATTCTGCTGGTGCCGATGATTTATATTTTCGTCGAGGCATTCAGCAAAGGGTTGATGCCGGTGCTGCACAACCTGGCGGACCCGGACATGCTGCACGCCATCTGGCTGACGGTGATGATTGCGCTGATAACGGTGCCGGTTAACCTGGTATTCGGCACACTGCTGGCCTGGCTGGTGACGCGCTTTAACTTCCCGGGGCGTCAGCTGCTACTGACTCTGCTGGACATCCCGTTTGCGGTGTCGCCGGTGGTGGCAGGCCTGGTATATCTCCTTTTCTACGGCTCAAACGGCCCGCTCGGCGGTTGGCTCGATGAACATAATTTGCAGGTGATGTTTGCCTGGCCAGGAATGGTGCTGGCGACGATTTTCGTGACCTGTCCTTTCGTGGTGCGCGAGCTGGTGCCTGTCATGTTGAGTCAGGGCAGCCACGAAGATGAGGCGGCGATCCTGCTCGGTGCGTCTGGCTGGCAGATGTTCCGCCGCGTAACGCTGCCGAACATCCGTTGGGCGCTGCTGTACGGCGTGGTGCTGACTAACGCTCGTGCAATTGGTGAGTTTGGTGCGGTGTCCGTCGTATCCGGCTCTATTCGCGGTGAAACGCTGTCGCTGCCGCTGCAAATTGAATTACTCCAGCAGGATTACAACACCGTCGGTTCGTTCACCGCCGCGGCCCTGCTGACGTTAATGGCTATCGTGACCCTGTTTTTGAAGAGTGTGGTGCAGTGGCGCCTGGAGAATCAGGAAAAACGCGCGCATCAGGAGACGCATCATGAGCATTGAAATTGCCAGCATTAAGAAATCGTTTGGACGCACTCAGGTGCTGAATGATATCTCCCTGGATATTCCGTCCGGACAGATGGTCGCGCTGCTGGGGCCGTCCGGTTCGGGTAAAACGACGCTGTTGCGGATTATTGCCGGGCTCGAACATCAGACCAGCGGGCAGATTCGCTTCCAGGGCACGGACGTGAGCCGTCTTCATGCCCGTGACCGTAAGGTCGGTTTCGTGTTCCAGCACTACGCGCTGTTTCGTCACATGACCGTGTTCGACAACATCGCGTTTGGCTTGACGGTGCTTCCGCGACGTGAGCGTCCGAATGCGGCGCAAATCAAAGCGAAAGTGACCAAGTTGCTGGAAATGGTACAGCTGGCGCATCTGGCCGACCGTTTCCCGGCGCAGCTCTCCGGCGGGCAAAAGCAGCGCGTGGCGCTGGCCCGTGCGCTGGCGGTTGAACCACAAATTCTGCTACTCGATGAACCGTTTGGCGCGCTGGACGCACAGGTGCGTAAAGAGTTACGCCGCTGGCTGCGTCAGCTCCATGAAGAGCTGAAATTCACCAGTGTCTTCGTGACCCACGATCAGGAAGAGGCGATGGAAGTCGCGGACCGCGTGGTGGTGATGAGCCAGGGGAACATCGAGCAGGTTGATGCGCCGGAACAGGTGTGGCGCGAGCCCGCGACTCGTTTCGTACTTGAATTTATGGGCGAAGTGAATCGCCTGAAAGGCACCCTCCGCGGCGGGCAGTTCCACGTTGGCGCGCACCGTTGGCCGCTCGGCCACACGCCTGCGTATCAGGGCCCGGTCGATTTGTTCCTGCGCCCGTGGGAAGTCGACGTCAGCCGTCGCACCAGCCTCGATTCTCCGCTGCCGGTACAGGTGCTGGAAGCGAGCCCGAAAGGGCACTACACCCAGCTGGTGGTGCAGCCTCTCGGCTGGTATGACGAACCACTGACCGTGGTGATGCGCGACGAAGTACCGCAGCGCGGAGACCGCCTGTTTGTCGGGCTTCAGCATGCACGCCTTTATAACGGCACCGAACGCATCGAAGGGATTGATGACGTCTCGTCGCTGATGCTGGCCGAAACGGCCTGACCTTATCTGAATCTGACCATTCGAAAAAAGGCCTATGGAAAACATATAATGCCGTTCACTTAAGCCTCACGTGACTTAAAACTGAACGGATATTTAGGTGGGATATAAAGCACCGAACGATCGTATCGTCGGTGCTTTCTTTTTTCCGGAAGAATAAACGCTTTTACATTTTCCCTCATACCTTTCAGGTGCTTAGGGGTGTTTCCCACAGCGCCTTTACCACTCACCCGGACCTGTGATATCAGGATATTTAACGCCGCAACAAAGCTTATCCTTGTCGGTATCACCCCCGCTTCCCCTGCAATATCCACCATTTCCTTTC
>Ga0160455_100088_pt1 | contig 144462 bp, 115 predicted proteins | sample HID1972I_E6MG_FD_108206 | JGI IMG/M metagenome (GOLD analysis project Ga0160455, IMG submission 108206) | Enriched pill bug-associated microbial communities from UW Madison campus, WI, USA - HID1972I_E6 MG | ecosystem: Host-associated > Arthropoda: Insects > Digestive system > Unclassified ... | reverse complement strand
TCTATACGATCACGGTTACCAACACGGGTAACGTGGATTACGACGGCATCACCGTTTCCGACAACATCCCGGCGCATACGACTTACAAGGAAGGCAGCGCAAGCGAAGGCGGCAGCCTGAGCAGCAATACCCTGATCTGGACACTGGACGTACCGTTCGGCGAATCACGTGAAGTAAGCTTCACGGTAGTGATAGCCGACGACCTGACGGACATCGGTAGTATCCGCAACGCAGCGGTGGTAACGGGCGACGATCCGGAAACACCGGAAGAACCGGAAGTGGAGACACCAACACATTCAGGAAAGCAGTTTGAATCAGTCAAAACCGTTCTGGATGCAACCGGCGACGGCAAGGCGCAAGCTGGCGAGGAATTGACCTATCGTATTAACATCAAAAATATTGGAAGTGAAGATTACAAGGGAATCACCATTGAAGATGAAATCCCTGCTCATACGACTTATGTGGCAGGCAGCGCAACTAACGGTGGCGAATTAAAGAATGGTAAACTTGTATGGATAATCGACATTCCGTACGGAAAAGAAGCATCGGTAACCTTCAAGGTACAGGTAGTCGAAGAACTCGATGGGGTGGATGCCATTCGGAATGTGGCCACGGTAACCGGCGGTGACCCAGACCCGGAAGTAGAATATCCGGAATCACCCGAAGTACCTGTAATTACAGGTCCAACGGCCAATAATGACAATGGTAATACCAATCAAGGCGAGCCGATTACAATAACAGTATTGGCGAACGATGCCGAAGGAAGCAGCCCGTTGGCCCCTGAATCCGTCCGCTTGATCGACCCATTGACTGGGGATAAGGTAACCACGGTAACCATAACGGGAGAAGGCACCTATACGGTCGCTACCGATGGTACGGTAACTTTTACACCGGACGCCGATTATGTAGGAAACAGCACGGTAAAATACACCGTAAAAGATGGAAATGGGTTGGAGTCGAATGAAGGAACGATCGCAATTATCGTTGAAGGTGTAGCGGCAGAAATCGCGCCGAATGCGGTAGATGACCATGCCACCACCCCTTATGGACAAGCTGTAACGATTCCTGTATTAAACAACGACGAGGCGGGGAGTAGCCCAATCGTACCATCTACCGTCAAATTGATTGACGGGGCTGGCAACCGCGTAAGTACCGTAACCATTCCAGGCGAAGGCCGGTATACCGTAAATGCCCAGGGTGTTGTTACATTCGAACCTGCTGAACATTTCACGGGTACCAGCACAGCAACTTATGAAGTAAGTGATGAAAATGGCCTGGTATCCAACGTCGCAACTATTACGGTCAATGTAGGAACCCGGCAGTTTAAGATTCCAAATGTGTTCACTCCCAATGGTGATGGACGTAACGATGTCTTTGAAATCGTAGGTATTGAAGGTTTCGATCGCGTAGAAATCACGGTTGTAAACCGTTGGGGCAATGAGGTGTACCGCAACGACAATTACCGGAATGACTGGGGTGGACAAGGCTTGAACGAGGGAACCTACTATTACGTGATCATCACCCACGATGGCGGAACCCGCGAACGGTACGCAGGGTGGGTACTTATTAAACGGCAATAATATTGATTCGCACAACTAAGAATTCGGATCTTAAAACAAAAGCTATGAAGCACATTATAAAATCAGTGGTGTTGGCGATTGGCATCGGTGCAGCGTGGAAAGCACATGCCCAGCAAAACATCCAATTCACGCAGTACATATTTAATTCGATGAGCGTGAATCCCGCTTATACGGGATACAAGGAAGAGTGGTTTGGTCAGCTCGGTCTGCGGAGCCAATGGGTGGGACTCGAAGGGGCTCCTCGGACCGGCCTGCTGTCCATTGACGGCCTGATCGATCCGGTCAGTAAACGGCATGGTGTCGGCCTCCAAATTTCCGCAGATAAGCTGGGACCGCAGTCAGCTACTTCGGCCTACGCTAATTATGCCTTCCGCCTCCGGCTGAATGAAGAGGATACCCAGCGGCTAAGCTTCGGTATTGGCGCAGGTGTAACCCAATATAGCCTAGATGGTACGCTGCTCGATCCCATTGAGGGGGGAGATCAAGTACTGCCAGCAGGTAAAATAAGCAACTGGGTACCAGATATCCGTTTCGGGATATACTATTATAATCCCAAATGGTATGCTGGTGTATCTGTCATGGACCTGCTTTCCGGAGATCAAAGCAATAATATTTTCCGCTGGGACAACACAACTACAGATAATATACGTCGCAAGCGGCATCTGTATTTCATTGGCGGGGCGTTATTCGATCTTTCGCAGGGGCTCAGGCTGAGACCGAGCCTGCTGGTGAAGGAAGATTTCAAGGGGCCGACGAGTCTGGACCTGAATGCGATGTTCATCTTCGGTGACCGCTTCTGGCTGGGGGCCGGATGGCGGACCGGCGTGACGGTTTTCGAACGCGAATATAACCGCGTAAGCGGCAACAGTCTCAATGGTCGGAACTCGTTTTCCGCGATCACTCAGATTTATGTGACGGATGCGTTACGTATTGGGTATTCGTATGACCACATTGTCAGTCGCCTTTCCAATGTACAGAACGGTTCGCATGAAATAACGCTGGGAGTCACCTTCGGTCCGAAAGCACAGCGGATACTGAGTCCGCGATTTTTCTAAAGCAATTGATGGAACATCTTCTTTTAATCCATAAAGATATGAACATGAGATACCCAGGAATGATAATCAGTGCGCTTATGCTGTTCGCGAGCATCGTTGTTGCCCAGGAACAACCCAGCCTGCGGGACCGTGCGGATGAGCTATATAGTCGCTATGAATACGCAAATGCGGCGAAACTGTATACCAAACTGGTTGATACCCGGAAACCCCGTTTGCAGGACTTAGAGCGGTTGGCAGATAGCTACTGGAAAATGAATGACTATGAATCAGCCGAAAATTGGTACGCCCGCGTCACGCAACAGACGGATGGCTCGCCGGAAAATCTACTCCGTTATGGGGAGGTACTCAAAATGAATGGCAAGTACGCAGAAGCCAAAAAACAACTGGAGGCTTATGCAAAACAGACGGGAAATACGCCGTTTGTAGCGGTGCAGATAGCGGGATGTGATTCGGCATTGCGGTGGATGTCGTCGCCTACACTGCACAGGCTGCAGAATGAAGCGGCGGTCAACACGGTCAATTCTGAATTTTCCGCTTTTCCCGTGGGAGATCAGGTATATTATGCAGGGGAACCTAATGATGAATCATCCGGAGATACCTATGGCTGGACGGGTAACGCTTTCTTACGGGTATATACCGCACCGCTATCTTCGGAGGGTGCGCTCGGTACCCCCTCTTTTGCGGATGCAGACATCAATGGAAGCAAATACCATACAGGACCGGTTGTTGCCGGAGAAAACGACAATACGCTGTATGTAACACGGACCTATACCGGTAAAGAAGGTGAGCAGCAGAAAGTGGCGGGACACAACTACCGTACCCAAGTGCTGGAATTGTACATCTATCATAAGGAAAATGGGAAATGGGTTTCCGAGCCATTTGCTTATAACAACGTGAAGGAATATTCAGTGGGGCATGCAGCCGTTTCGACCGACGGAAACTTGCTTTATTTCGTAAGTGATATGCCCGGTGGACACGGTGGCACAGATATATGGTATAGTGAACGAGAAGCCGACGGCACATGGGGGACTCCTGTGAATGCGGGACCGGAAATAAACAGTGTGGGCGACGAGCTTTTCCCCGGTATGGGACCGGATGGAACGCTCTATTATTCGAGCGATGGCTTTCCCGGGATGGGCGGTCTAGATATCTTCCGGTCAATGGGTAATAAAAGTCAATGGACTAAACCTGAGAACCTGAAGTATCCAGTCAATAGTGCTTCTGACGATTTCGCCTATTTGGTCTACGGAGAAGATGAAACCGGGTTCCGTGGGTTCCTCGCTTCAGACCGCAAAGGTGGTAGAGGAGGTGATGATATCTATTCGTTTTCGTTTGAGAAGCCAAAGATTATCATCCTTCTGAAAGGTACCACCTCAGATAAAGCTACTGGTGAACGGCTGCCCGCTACGGCGGTAACGTTGTACGACGGCGAACGCGAGATCGTGGCCAAACAGCAGAGCAGCGGTGAAGGGACGTTTGAATTTGTGCTCGACCGAGACCGGGATTACACGGTGTTGGGACAGAAAGAAGGGTATCATGCGGATTCCGCAAAAGTGAGCACGCAGGGAATTACGCAATCCGATACGCTGGAAGTTGCGCTCTTGCTGGAGCCGGTATTCAGAGTGGGACAGACCTTCGAACTGGAAAATATTTACTATGATTTTGATAAATACAACATCCGTCCGGACGCGGCAGTGGTATTGGATGAGCTAGTCCGTACGCTGCGCGACAATCCAACCTTGAAGATTGAGCTTTCCAGTCATACCGACAGCCGCGGTAGCCACGCATACAACGAGACATTATCGCAACGACGGGCACAGTCGGCGGTGGACTACCTAGTAAGCCGGGGCATTGCACGCAACCGGATGGTGGCTAAGGGATATGGGGAAACGAGGCTCATAAATCGGTGCGCGGACGGGGTCGCCTGTTCAGCTGCGGAGCACCAAGCCAACCGAAGAACCGAGGTAACCGTATTGGAATATTAATATTCCCGTTCAACCTGAAAATGAAGAAGTCGTCTCAACTAGTTGGGGCGGCTTCTCTTTGTAAAAAAACATCCGTCTTTATTTAAGAATCCTACGGATTTTGTTTGATTTCTTAATCAGTTTGTAGAAGGTATCGTAATCTTCACTGCTGAGCACTTGTTGGACAATCTGCAACTGTTTGATGTGTTCTTGCAGCACCTCAAGTACGTTTTCCCGGTTCTGCTTGAAAATCGGGGTCCACATGTCCGGCGAACTTTTGGCAAGTCTGACGGTGGATTCGAATCCGGAACCGGCTAATTCAAAAATTCGACCTTGGGATTTTTCCTTTTCCAATACGGTAAGTGCCAACGCAAAAGATGTGATGTGTGAAATGTGAGATACATAAGCAGTATGTACATCGTGTTCATGCGCTTCCATAAATGCGGTGCGCATCTCCAATTGCTCGGTGATGGCGTCTACAGTGTCGAAGGCGTCTTCATCGCTATACATGGCATCCACATAAACCATCATCTTATCCTTGAATAAGTTGGGAATAGCTGCTTCCGGACCGGAATATTCGGTGCCTGCCATCGGGTGGGCAGCCACCAGCCGACCTCGATTGGGATGATTGGCAACGGCTTTTAGGATGCGCTCTTTGGTTGATCCCATATCGACAACCACCTGATGCGTAACCAGATCGAGAATGGATGGCAATAACTGAAGGATTGCATCAACCGGTATCGTGAGAAAAATAACGTCACTCCGACTGATCGCGTCTTCCAAGGTGGCCCCTTCATCAACAAGGCCCATTTGGAGCGCTTTTTTTAAGTTGGTGTCGCTTTTATCGACGCCGATAATTTTTGAAACGGCCTTTTTTTCTTTCAGGGTGATGGCGGCCGACCCTCCGATGAGCCCGATACCAACAATGGCTATGTTCATTTGTCACTCGTATTATAAAATAGATGAATCATTGTCTGCCGCAGAGGCAAGGACAATGCGTTTATAAGCTTGGTCCAGGGTGGATTCCGTCGCACACAAACTTACGCGGATATAGGCTGAACCTGCACTTCCAAAGATACCGCCGGGGGTTATAAATACCCTTGACCGCTGAAGCACTTCGTCACTCAATGCATATCCGTCTGTATAAGAATCCGGTATTTTAGCCCATATAAATAGGCCTACCTGTCCCTTATCATAGCTGCATCTCAATGCATCCAGTAGTTGGTATACTTTTTCCCTTCTGTTTCGATAGGTGTTGTTCAGTTCGCTATACCACTCGGGCCCTAAAGACAACGCCTTTGCCGCCGCCATTTGCACCGGAAGGAACATGCCGGAATCCATGTTGCTTTTAAAGCGGATAATCTCGTTAATACGCGTTTCTGCTCCCACAAGCATGCCTACGCGCCACCCGGCCATATTGGCCGATTTGCTCAGCGAATTGAGTTCAATCGCTACGTCAATGGCCCCTTCGACCGACATCAAACTTTTAGGATGGTCGTTAAGAATAAAACTATAGGGGTTATCGTGGCAAAGCAGGATATGATGTTGTTTGGCGAAGGCAACGGCTTCCTTGAAAAAAGACTCCTTTGCAAAGGCTCCTGTGGGCATATGCGGATAATTAAGCCACATGAGTTTTACGCGGCTCAAATCCGTTTTTGCCAATGCGTCTAAATCCGGTAACCAATCGTTTTCCCGATTCAGAGTATATGGAATGCCGGTTGCTCCACTCAAGCGTACCGCCGCCGAATAGGCTGGGTATCCGGGGTTCGGAAAAAGAGCCTCATCGCCCTCTGCCAAATACGTCATGCAGATGTGGACGATCCCTTCTTTTGAACCAATGAGCGGTAACACGTTCGTATTGGGATCCAATGAGACTCCATAATAACGATTATACCAATCTGAGATCGCCTGGCGGAGCGGTAAAATTCCTTTGTAATTTTGGTAAGCGTGGGTGTTGGGTAGCGAAGCATATTCATGCAACGTTTCGACCACGGCGGGATGAGGAGGTAAATCAGGACTTCCGATACCTAAATTGATGACTTTTTCGCCCGACTGATTCAGTGCTTCAATCTCGCGTAATTTTTTTGAAAAGTAGTATTCTTCGGTATGCTGTAACCGCTGCGCAACCTGTATTTGCATTTTTTTACGTTTGGGCGACTAAATTAAGCAAATCTAGCAATATTTAACTCCGTATTTTTCGGGCGACCTTTCTTTTTTTGGTACCTTTGCCGCTTGTTTAGTACTTGATGAAGACATACTTTAGATTACTTTCCTACGCCAAACCTATTAATAAATTTGCGATTCCCTACGTGGTCACTACGTTGTTGAGTGTTGTATTCAGTGTCTTGAACCTAGCATTGGTCATGCCCTTGTTGCAAACATTGTTTAATACCGGAGAAACCTTGGCCGAAGTAGCAAAACCGGAGCACTGGTATGATATGTCGGAAAATTTTAATTACTACGCCACGCAAGCAGGGCTAATTTATGGGCCTTATGAAGCATTGAAAAGAGTGTGTGTCATCATTGTCATATCTGTATTTCTCAGCAATCTCTTTCGTTATCTGTCGCAGCGTATCATGGAAAATCTCCGTATCCACACGTTGTTGAATTTGCGTAAAGCAGTATTCAATAACGTAATGGATTTACATGTCGGTTATTTTAATAATCAGCGCAAAGGAGATATTATCGCGAAGATAGCGTCCGATGTGCAGGTAGTACAGTATTCGGTTACCGGAACGTTACAGGTCGTTTTTAAAGAGCCGCTTACGCTACTGTTTTATATTATCTCACTGTTCTTGATTTCCGTTGAATTGACCCTCTTTGCCGTGGCGGTGATTCCGGTATCCGCCTTTGTTATCTCACGCATCGTAAAACGCCTGAAGGCACAGGCAATCCGGGCGCAACAGGTCTATGGCAACATGATCAGTTACCTGGATGAGGCACTGTCGGGAGTGAAAATCATCAAAGCCTTTAACGCAACAAACTTCATCAAGAAAAAATTCAACGATGAAAACGTATTACTCGCTAAGATTAGTCGACGGATGGTGCGGAGACAGCAATTGGGATCGCCTGTATCCGAGTTGCTTGGGGTGGTGATGGTAGCGGTCGTGTTATTGTATGGAGGCAATTTGGTATTAAGCGGATCGGGCGAATTGTCAGCGGCGGCTTTCATCACCTATATTGCAATATTTTCGCAAGTTATGCGCCCCGCAAAGGCCATGACTGATTCATTCGCCAATATCCATTCGGGAATCGCCGCTGGTGAACGCGTACTGGATTTGATTGATCAGAAAAACGAAATGCCCGATGCGCCCGATGCTCGGCCGCTTACCGAATTCAATCGCAGTATCTCGCTTGCCGATGTCAGCTTCGCATACGGGGATAGGCAGGTGCTCAAACACATCAACTTCCATATCCCGAAAGGTAAAACCGTAGCATTGGTAGGGCCGTCTGGTGGTGGTAAGTCTACATTGATGGATTTAATACCGCGATTTATTGAGGCCCAAAAAGGCGAAGTATTGGTTGATGATATCAATGTAAAACAGCTAAAAGCAGAGGATTTGAGAAGCATGGTTGGCTTGGTCAATCAGGATTCCTTTTTATTCAATGACACAATTTATAACAACATTGCCTTTGCGGCGGAAAACGTAAGTGAGGAAGACGTACTTGCAGCGGCTAAAATCGCCAATGCACACCAGTTTATCCTGGAAACGGAAGCCGGCTATCAAACCTATATTGGTGATCGTGGTATCAAATTATCGGGCGGACAACGGCAGCGGATTTGTATTGCACGTGCCGTGCTGAAAAATCCACCCATTCTGTTGCTGGATGAGGCGACGTCTGCATTGGATACCGAATCCGAAAAGTTGGTGCAGGAGGCGCTGGCCAAACTCATGCTGAATCGAACGACGCTTGTCATTGCCCACCGTCTTAGCACGATACAAAATGCGGATCAGATTATCGTACTGGATGCGGGGGTGATTGTAGAACAGGGTACTCATCAGCAGCTGCTGGCCCACGGTGGCCTCTACAAAAAATTGATTGATATGCAGCAGTTTGGAGACTGAGGGTCACAATAAAAACCACCTTTAATTGTAAATGAGGGCAAGTTTAACTAAATTTGCTTACTAGGAGTTCAGGATATGGATGCAGGAAAAAAACTCACATTCCTTCTCGAAAATAAGAATCTTGACGAGGAACTGAAAACCATCGCCACCAAGGTTTACCATGGGCAGCGGATCTCCGAGGCAGAAGGCGTAGCGCTGTATGAACGGGCTGAACTGGGATATCTCGGGGTGCTGGCAAATTTTATTCGGGAAAGGCTCCACGGCGACAAAACGTATTTCAACCGGAATTTTCACATCGAACCGACCAATCTGTGCGTATATGATTGTAAGTTTTGTTCTTATTCACGTTTGATTAAACAGCGAGAAGACGGGTGGGAAGCGACGATGGAGGAAATGCTCGATCAAGTGAAATCTTACGACAATAAACCAGTAACGGAAGTACATATCGTAGGAGGGGTATTGCCTCAGTACAACATGGTATTTTACATGGATTTGTTTGCCGCCATCAAACGCCATCGCCCTAACCTCCATGTCAAGGCACTTACGCCTGTCGAATACCATTATATCTTCAAAAAAGCTAAAGTGGATTATGCTGTAGGCATGGCTATGATGAAAGATGCAGGACTGGAGTCCATGCCCGGAGGCGGCGCCGAGATTTTCCATCCCGAAATCCGTGAGCAAATTGCGAAGGACAAATGCAACGCGGAACAATGGTTGCAGATTCATGAAGAATGGCATAAACTGGGTATGCACTCCAATGCGACAATGCTATACGGCCATATTGAACGGTATTGGCATCGGGTGGACCACATGGAACGTTTGCGGCAATTGCAGGATAAAACCGGTGGTTTTCAGACGTTCATACCGCTTAAATTCAGAAATAAGGACAACCAGATGTCGGATGTTGCGGAATCAACTGTGGTGGAAGACTTGCGGAATTATGCAATTAGTCGTATTTATCTCGACAATTTCCCTCACATTAAGGCTTATTGGGCGATGATCTCCCGGCAGACGGCCCAGTTGGCCCTTGGATTTGGTGTAAATGATATCGATGGAACGCTTGACGATACCACGAAAATCTATTCCATGGCTGGAGCAGAAGAGCAGCACCCCGCAATGACAACAAAAGAATTGGTTGAATTAATCCGCGAGGTAGATCGGCATCCCATTGAAAGAGATACCCTTTATCGGATCATTACCGATTATAAAGACATCGTCTTTGACGAGGAGGAGTCCGATAAACAATCGAAATATTATCAGTTACCCGTATTGAACGATAAATAACGTACCTTCTTGAAAAAATCACTTTATATTATCCGCCACGGCCAAACAGACCTGAATCTCAAGGGAATCGTGCAGGGAAGAGGGGTGGATGCACCGCTGAATGACATGGGCCAAATGCAAGCCGAAGCCTTTTACGCTCGCTACAAAGGTGAACAGTTTGATAAAATCTACACGTCCACGTTGCTGCGCACGCATCAGACAGTCGCATCGTTTCTCCGGGCTGGTTTGCCGACGGAACAATTGTCGGGCCTTGATGAAATCGGATGGGGTATTTACGAAGGCAAAGAGCAAACCCCCGAAGTGATGGATGGTTTTTCCGACCTGATTACGCGATGGCGTAATGGTGAACTGGACATATGTGTGGAAGGTGGGGAGACTCCCAATCAACTAGCAATGCGACAGCGGGAAGCGCTAAACCATATCCTCTCAAAAAAAAATGAAGAAAAAATATTGATATGTATGCATGGCCGGGCGATGCGCGTATTCTTGTCCGTACTTTTAGATCGAAATATCGCATTGATGGACGACTTTCCACATACCAATACGGCTTTGTACCGAGTTCACTACGATGGACATGCATTCGCCATCGAAGATGCCTACAACATCCAACACCTCGATGGATTATATACAGAATAAATAAGCATGGAAAAAATACGTGTGTCCGCGGTATCCTATACCAATACTTTGCCATTTATCTACGGATTACAACATTCACCCGTTATCGATCAGATCGAATTGAGTCTGGATGTGCCGAGCAGTTGCGCGCATAAGCTTATCTATAATGAGGCAGATCTGGGCATTGTTCCGGTGGCCGCCTTACTGGAGATACCTTCTCCAGAAATTGTTTCAGAATATTGTCTAGGCGCCTCAGGAGCAGTCAACTCGGTGTTTATTTTCAGTGGGAAGCCTATGGAGGAAATCGGGTCGCTCCGGTTAGACAGCCAATCCAGAACATCAAACGGATTGGCTCAGATTTTATTGCGGGATTATTGGAAACGCGAAGTGCAGGTAGTGACGGAAGGGGAGGCTGATGCATATGTGGAGATTGGCGATCGGACATTTGGAAAGCAACAGGTACATCCATATACCTATGATTTGGCGTGGTTCTGGAAACAACTGACGGGACTACCTTTTGCGTTTGCGACCTGGGTAGCCAACAAACCGATAGAGGCTTCTTTCATCGGGTTATTCAACGATGCGCTGGCTTATGGATTGGCGCAGCGTGAAAAGTTAATCGGTCAGCTACCCCAACGACTTGATTTTGACTATCGCCATTACCTCATGGAAAATATCGATTATCGATACGACGAAGGAAAAAAGAAAGCGGTGTCTGAATTTCTGAAGTTGATGAAAACATTGGATCGCGAACCAATAAATCCCTGAATGCCTATTCCGTTTGTAAAAAATGTTTATTTTTGGCCGGAATCTACCATAAAAACAATTAACTATTCGAATGAGGATCGAGGACGAAATACAAACGAGTAAGTTTCGCAACGAACGGCATAAAGCGACGATCAATATTGTCTTTACCAGTAATTGGATTACCGATATCTTGGAGAAAAGGGCCAATTTAGAGCAAATAACATTACAGCAATTTAATGTATTGCGCATACTAAGAGGGCAGCACCCAAAGCCGGCTACCAATAGCTTGGTCAAGGAACGGATGCTGGATAAAATGCCTGATGTCTCGCGCATTATCGATCGCTTAGTGGCCAAGGGGTTAGTATCAAGGGGTAAGTGCAGTACAGATAGACGGGCGGTGGATGTCAAGATTACCCGCAAGGGACTAACTACATTGAAGGCGCTTGAAGAAAGCATGATGATGATGGATATTCTCCAAAAAAACATTACTGAAGATGAATGTCTTATACTCAATGGCTTGCTTGACAAACTACGTGGACATGAGCAGCCACCGGTTTCGGAAGAAATCGCTGAGAAGCTCTCCTCAATGCCCCGGTGAATCAAACAGAAAATTCAGCAAAGAAACCGTGATACCCAATCCAACGGCCACCATCTTCCTCTTATTGAATTGATGATGATCTGCTGAGCCTGATTCGAACAGGATGGTTGTGGATATATGGAGAAAGATCCCGATGACTACGGCCATAATGCGATCAAAGTATTGTTCGATATGCCCGATTTCTCCCTTGCTGATTCCACTACTGATCAGATAACCCAGCGGAGTCATGAATGCAAATACAGCTAATAACAGGGTGATGGTGTGCTTAGACAACGAGGTGTGAAGCAATAAGCTGCCAAGAGCGAAAGCTGCCGGGATGTGGTGGAGTGCGATACCAAATGTCAGTTGACTTTGGTGGTGGGCAGCTAATGGCATTCCCTCCAATAATGCATGAAAACATAAACTAAGCATGATACCTAGCGGAAAGATCCCACCTGATTGATGCAAGTGATGGATGTGGCCGTGTTCGATACCGTGGGAGAATTGCTCCAAAATCAATTGAAAGAGAAACCCCAGCAAAACAAATAAGCCGATGGTTTCATCGGTGGTACCATGCGTATGATAGACGTGCGGAATCAAATGTAATACCGTGATGGAAAACAAGTAAGATCCACTGAAGGAAAGAATAAGTTTAAGTGCGTTTGCATTATCACGCTTCACAAAAAACACGGCGATACCGCTGAAGAATGCAGAAATAAATAAGATAGTAACAATCAACACCGGACTCATGACGCTTTTTTTGCAGATATGAAATCAGGAATGGTCGCTCGGAAAACCAATCCGGTCAGGCAACCGATCATCGCGCCCAATAGGGCGCCACCGAGAATATCTAATGGATAGTGAACTCCCACATATACTTGCGCAAAGCTGACGATTGTTGCCCAAAGAAGTGCTAACCACAGAATATGCCTCCAACGTCTATAAAACATCAGGATTAACACCGTCGAAATGGCGAAATGATTGGCAGCATGCGAAGAGGTAAAGCTATAACCACTACCGCATCGGACCCGGATAGCAACTTCTTCCTTAAATTCGATATCATTGCACGGCCGGATACGTTTCACCGACTTTTTGATCACTGAAGATGACAATGCGTCTGCTATGCCAAATGTAATTAATATGAAAAGCACGATAAGCACCCCTTTTTTTTGGTAATTCTTGATGCAGAAAACAATAATAAAAAGATATAAAGGAGCCCAGGTATAGGGATTCCGCAGGATGGGCATCAGCCAATCAAAGAAGGCATTGCTCAGCCCTTGGTTAATAGCTAGAAATGCCTCTTGATCTAATGAAACGAGTTGATCGATCATGCAAATTAAACAAAGTTGCAACAAAGGTAATAATAAATTCGGATTTTCAATTCGGGTGGATGAATTTAAATATCCAGAACAATATTCCTATTTTTACCGCCTCGAAGATAGCAATATAATAGTAGTTGACCATTAGCAATCAAAAATAACAACATGACATTAATTAAATCCATCTCGGGTATTCGGGGCACAATAGGGGGAAGGTCTGGAGAGGCATTTACGCCGGTTGATATTGTTAAGTTTACTGCAGCATTCGGCCACTTCATCCAAAATAAAACCGGAATTAACAAGATGGTGATAGGACGAGATGCCCGTATTTCGGGTGAAATGGTTCGGAATTTGGTGGTTGGTACGTTGCAAAGCATTGGAATGGATGTGGTAGATTTGGGATTATCGACCACACCAACGGTAGAGATTGCTGTACCCGACGAACAGGCGGGCGGAGGCATTATTCTTACAGCTAGTCATAACCCCACTCAGTGGAATGCACTGAAATTACTAAATGACAAAGGAGAATTTATCAGCGATTCAGAAGGAAGGCAGGTGCTGGACATTGCGGAAAATCTGGATTTTGATTTTGCGGATGTAACCGCACTAGGCAATGTGATGTTTACAGATAGCTATCTGCAAAAACATGTGGATCAAATTGTAGCACTTCCTTTGGTGGATATCCAAGCCATCCGGAGTGCCAATTTCAAGGTTGCCTTGGATGCTGTCAATTCAACAGGTGGTATTTTTGTACCCGTATTGCTGGATGCACTTGGTGTCCAAACGGTTTACAAAATCCATTGCGAACCAAATGGGCACTTTCCACATAATCCCGAGCCGCTTGCTGAAAACCTAACCGATTTGTCGGAGCTGGTTGTCAGACAACAGGCGGATTTGGGTATTGCGGTAGATCCCGATGTAGACAGACTTTGCTTTGTCATGGAAAACGGCGAAATGTTTGGAGAAGAGTATACCCTCGTCGCGGTCAGTGACTATGTACTTCAACACACGCCCGGAAATACGGTTTCCAACCTCTCATCAACAAGGGCATTGCGCGATGTGACGGTAGCAAGCGGTTCTCAATACCACGCTGCCGCGGTGGGAGAGGTCAATGTGGTAACCAAGATGAAAGAAATAGGAGCGGTGATCGGTGGAGAGGGTAACGGTGGCGTTATTTATCCTGCTACCCATTATGGAAGGGATGCATTGGTGGGGATTGCGCTTTTTCTTACACACTTGGCTAAAAGCGGTAAACGTATATCGGAATTACGGGCGGGATACCCTCCGTATTTTATGTCTAAGAATAAAATCACATTGACTCCCGGGCTTGATATTGATGGGTTGTTGGCGGCGATGGAACAGCGGTATAGCCAGGTGCCTCACAGTACCATTGACGGGTTGAAGATCGATTTTGAACACGGATGGGTGCACCTCCGTAAATCCAATACCGAACCGATCATTCGAATCTATTCCGAGGCACCGACCCCGGAACAAGCCGAGGAAATTGCATTGAATATCATGAAGGAAATTAATGACATCATCGGCAACTAATCGAATTAACGTTTCTTCAGAGGTACGTAAACTGCGGAAGGTGCTTATACACAGTCCGGATAGTGGACTGGGAAGAGTGGTGCCTTCCAAAGCACAGGATTGGCTGTTTGAAGATATTGTGCATTTGGATACAATTCGGGCGGGTGAGTATGATTATTACATCAAACTTTTGCTTTATTTTCTCGATGAAAGGAAGATAAAAGGTCGGCTGTTCAGTATCGATGCACCGGAGAATCACCGAAACTTCTATAAGCCGGATCATCCGGATTTCTACCGTTCGGAAAAGGTGGTCGAGTTGCAGGTGCTGCTTATGGATATTCTGGAAGATGCGGCGATAAAAAGCCAGTTGGTTGCATCGGTATGCGCCCTAGAAGCCTGCAGCTACGAGGTCCAACGTCGGTTAATGGAATATACACCCTCTGTATTGGCTAGGCTGTTCTTCAGTGGGACATCCGATGAAAGCAAATTGATCTTTCCGCCGATACCGAATTTCATCTTTACGCGTGACATTGGTATTGTTATCAACGATCACATTTTGTTGAATAAACCGAGAAAGGAAGCCCGCAAACGGGAATCACTGATTGCAAAATATATTTTTTTCCATCATCCGGTTTTTGCCAACTACCGCAACAACATCATTGAGCTGACGGATACGCAGCATCATTTTTTGCTGCCCAATGATTCAGAAGTAGAGAAAGTGACATTGGAAGGCGGTGATGTAATGGTTGTAAGCAAAGATCACGTATTGATCGGCATAAGCGAACGTACAAATCCAGAAGCTGCAGCGCAGGCAGCAAGTTGGCTTTTTAAAAAGGACGTCGTAAACAAGGTCACGGTGATAAAAATCCCTAACAAGCGAGACTATATGCATATCGATACGGTGTTTACACAAGTAAAGGATGACGTGTGGGTAATGCTCGGTGATTTTTCCAGTGAACGTATGAAAGGGTTACAGGTCGACGAAATCCACCATATGTTGGGTATTCAGCCGCGGGCTGTCCATGAGCTCGAAATCCACCAGTTCGAAAAAGGGAACGGTACAGCACCGCGCTCCTTCCAATCGTTGGAAGAGTTGTTAGTGGATATCAGCGTAAGGGATTTCGGATGCCTTCCGGAGAAAGTACGTATACTGTTATCAGGGAATAACCAGTTTCCGTATGACGCACGCGAACAGTGGACGGACAGTTGCAACCTGCTGGCCCTCGGTAACGGTGTAGTACTCGGCTATGACCGGAATGATAAAACCACGGAGGCTTTTCGTAACGCGGGATTTAGGGTAATAGCCGTGGAACAATTGCTGTTACAATTAGAGGAAGAATCTGTGCGTGCCGATGAGCTAGCGGATATTCTGGTACTCATGCCATCCGCTGAATTGTCGCGTGCCCGGGGTGGTTTTCATTGTATGAGTATGCCGTTATTGAGGGACTAAACGGTAAGTAAGTAGTCGCCCACTAATAACCTTATTGCTGATGACGTTATTAATGATCCGTCCGATACGTTTTGCTTATAATGTGCAGACAGCGCTAAACAATGCTTTCCAGGTGTCGGACGTAGGTGATGACTCGGAAATACAACGGAAGGCGATCAAGGAATTCGACGCATTTGTCGAAAAGCTACGCAGTAACGATGTCGACATCTTGGTCGTGCAGGATACCGAATTCCCTCATACTCCGGACAGCATTTTTCCGAACAACTGGATCTCGTTTCATGAGGACGGCTCGTTGGTGCTGTATCCAATGTTTGCTGAAAACCGACGTTTGGAACGTAAACCGGCGGTTTTTGAAGCCATCCAAAAACGTTTCCTTGTTGATCGTAAACGGGATTATACCGCCCATGAGACAAAAGGGAAATTTCTGGAAGGAACGGGCAGCTTTGTACTTGATCGTATCAACAAAATAGCTTATGCATGCCGTTCGCCACGTACAAACGAGTCCATTTTCAGGCTGTTTTGTGAGCAGATAGGGGTTCAACCGGTTATTTTTGACGCTTTTGACGAGCGGCGGCAGCCCATATATCATACGAACGTGATGATGTGTGTTGCTGAGCCGTATGCGGTCGTTGCATTGGATAGTATTGCTGTATCCGATAGGCCGCTGGTCACCGGGATGCTCGAGAATTCCGGGAAAATACTGATGCCTATCACGATGGCGCAAATGAAAGCGTTTGCCGGTAACATGCTGCAGGTTGAAAACAGGCAGGGTAAGCGGTTTCTTGTCATGTCTACACAGGCTTACCGTTCATTGCGGCCTGATCAGCTTGAGAACCTGGAGTTATTCAACCCCATTATTCATGCATCATTGGATACGATTGAACGGAATGGGGGTGGTAGCGCACGCTGCATGATAGCGGAAGTTTTCCTTCCTCAGCGTTCGTAATTTTAACGGTTACCTGATTATACGATTTTTATGTTGAACTATAAGCTCTATATGTTGTTGTTAGGATGTAAGCCCGAAGGCCGATATACTGAGCAACACGATATTTTCTTCGGCATTGGTACCTCATTGCGAGATCTGGTGCCGGAAATCCTTGATTTTTGGCCGGAAGCCAATGGTAAAATACACATCGATGCTTGGCGCGAGGTAACAATGGTGGATGAGTATACGGTACGAGTGGAACAACGAGATAGTAAATATGTAAACGGCGGGGGACCTAAGTTATTTTTTCTCAATCTTGGCGGATACAAGGAAAACGACTTCGAAGAATACCATTATAAGTGTTTATCAGTGGCTCAAAACACCGCAGAAGCCATTCGGCAAGCGAAGGATCAGACATTCTGGAAGCACAGTATTTCGTCCCATATCGACGATAAATATGGGATTGATGTAGATGATATTTATGAAATTGAAGATGTGCTCACACGAGGCGCGAAAGAACAATTTGTAGTTGTAATTGAAAAGACGAAACACATCGTCACCGATGAATTGCATCCCGGATATCTTAAATTAAGCAAACTTACGCATGAATCCACTTGAAACGATAGCTTTGTTCCGGCATTTTCATCCGGTCGGCCAACCGTAGCAGGCGGTCGGGCAGTCGCACTAAGTAGTCTCTTGCACGTTCACCGGCTTCATTCAGTTCCCTGACCGATTCAACGTTCCATTCACGCAGCAATTCTTTTAGTATGTCCACATAATCAATGGCTGTATATACGCCCAATCGTTGCGCCGCATCGGAAAAATGGCTGAAGGCTTCGCCTTGTGGCTCGCCTGATTCCCTGAGTAGGCGGGCTGGCATCACGATTTTTTTACGCATCATATCCTCAAAAGCCACCATTACTTCACTAGCATCAACCTCCATCGCCTTGGAGATAAACGACATATAAGCTTTGGCATGCCTCGCTTCATCCGATGCGATGACGCCACACATTTTGGCCAATAATTTATCGCCGTCTTTTTTGGCAAGTCCGGCGACCCGCCTGTGGGAGACGTTGGTGGCCAATTCCTGGAATGAGGTGTAGATGAAATTGCGATAAGGGTCATTACCTGTGCCGATATCAATCCCATCCTGAAGGAGATATTGTGTGGAAATCTCCATTTCACGCATGTTTACACGCCCTGAAAGAAAGAGGTATTTGTTGAGTAAATCACCGTGTCGGTTTTCTTCGGCAGTCCATGCACGTACCCACTTCATCCAGCCCCCTTGTTCGTTTTTGTTGACATTTTCGACCATCGTAAGCCACGACTCGTAAGTTGGCAACGCTTCTTCGGTGATGGTGTCGCCAATCAGTACAGCTACCAGATCGTAAGTCAGTTCCCGTGCACTTTCCTGTAAATCCTTTATTTCTTCAAAAAACGTGTCGCGTGAAGCATCGGGAAGGAAGTCAGCTGGTTGCCACATCTCTTCTACCGGCTTCAGGTATTCGCTCATTTCGTTGAGCATAAATGGCTCTAAATAAGCCATCACTTCTTTTCGCGACCCTTCAGGAATCTGTTGTGTTAACGCTTGCATTACCGCAAAGGTAGTTAAATGCTCCGATAATGTTTTTTTAACTGCCCGATTATATTTAAAATATGACAAGAATCATATTTTTACACATTGTTCTTCGAACAGGTATTTCAGTTATAATAACCGTCGAAGCGCCTTCATTGTTTGAAACTTATCTGAAAGAAATGGACACATTCAGCATACGCGTGTATGGATTTTTGATTAACGACAATAAAGAAATACTCATCAGCGATGAACGGGAATCGGGATTGGAATTTAGTAAATTTCCGGGTGGTGGCCTTGAATATGGTGAGGGACTGCTGGAGGGGCTTAAACGCGAGTTTGACGAAGAATGTGGGGTCGAGATCGAAATTCTGCAACACATCCATACGACAGATTTTTTCGTAAAATCGGCTTTCAATGGCCGTCAGGTAATCGGGGTGTATTATTTGGTTCGGCACACCGGAACGCTGCGCGGCCGCTTCAGCGAGAAGCGTTTCGATTTCGAGGAAAACAGGAACCCCGGCCAAGTATTTCGTTGGGTGCCTATAGACCGGTTGCATGAGCAGGATCTTACTTTTGAAATGGATCGGGCTGCCTGGCGGGTATTTATGTCGGAAAAAAGCCACGGTTTGGAATTTTAACGGACAACGAGTCTTTCAGACGAGTCAGAATGAGCAACAAATACCTACATTCGCAGCGGTATTTTTGTAGACAACGATGGAGTTTTTCTTTTGGATTGGGTTATTTATTGTCTTCTACACCTATGTGGGGTATGGAATGTTGCTTTATTTACTCGTACGGGGTAAGCGGCTGATAATTAAACGCCAGCGTACCTGTTCGGTGGATGCCGAAAGATTACCGTCATGCACCGTGATTGTGGCTGCTTACAATGAGGCGTCGATTATCCAGCAAAAGATTGACAACACCCTCGGTCTACGCTATCCGTTGGATAGAATCCGGTATATTTTTGTAACAGACGGATCTACAGATGAAACGCCGGCACTCGTGGGTGCATATCCGGAGATCACCTTATTACACCAACCCGGGCGTAATGGCAAGATCGCGGCAGTGCATCGCGCAATGTGCGAGACAGCTACCGAGGTGGTTGTCTTTACCGATGCAAATACGTTACTCAATGTCGATGCACTTGTGGAGTTGTGTAAACATTACAGTGATAAGAAAATCGGAGCGGTTGCCGGAGAGAAGCAAGTTTATGCTGGCAAGGAGGCCGATGCAAGTGCTGCAGGAGAGGGGTTTTATTGGAAATATGAGTCGGCACTCAAAAAATGGGATTCCGAACTATATACCGTGGTAGGCACCGCCGGAGAACTGTTCAGCATCCGGCGGTGCCTATATGAAAACGTGCCATTGGACACGATCTTGGATGATTTTATGATATCAATGCGGATAGCCGAAAGAGGATTCCGTGTTAAATACGAACCGTTGGCCTTTGCCACCGAATTGGCATCTGAAAACGTAAAAGAAGAGTTAAAACGGAAAATCCGGATTGCCGCGGGAGGAATCCAATCCATCATTCAACTCAAGTCTCTGTTGAATCCATTTATTAATCCGGTGCTTACCTTTCAATATTTCAGCCACCGGGTATTACGATGGACCCTCACACCGATCTTGTTGCCCGTCGTGTTTGTCCTTGCCGCCGTATTGCACATCGGCCACGATGGAATTATTTATACGGTACTTTTTTTTGGGCAGCTGGTATTTTATGCGTTAGCTTTACTGGGCTTCCTGTTAGAACGGCGGGCATTGAAGATAAAAGTCGCATTCATTCCCTATTACTTCTGTGTCATGAACTTTGCCGTTCTCGCTGGTATGCTCCGCTACATTAACGGCGGCCAAAGTGCAATTTGGGAACGTTCAAACCGAAAAACAGTCGTTGAAAGCAGGTTATAATCGGTAAAAGAGACATTGAGAGACAGGGATGGGGCTGGCGAAGCAGCCAATGAATCCCTCTTCTACGGAAAATGAATAGAGGTATACATTGTCAGGCGGCTGTCCGCCGATAACTTGTTTTTTGGCACGATGCACTCCATCCAAAACCTCAAAATGAGGAAGGTGATCACCAATACCCTCGCCCGTAAGTTTGAGAATGGCCTCTTTCCGTGTCCACAGCGTGAAAAAACGCTGACGTAGTTCTCCCTTTTGTGCACAGATAAATGCGATCTCATTGGCTGAAAAGCAAGCTGCCAACATGGTTTCGATATCCAAAGGCCGTTGCGACCATTCGATGTCGATCCCGATGGGTTGGCCCGAGTCTACTCCGATCATTGCCCGATTTTCTGTGTATGACAGGTTGAATTGAATACCGGTATTTGCAGGTGTTTCCAGCCTGGGCTTGTTGTGATGAACTTTTTCGAACTGAAGGGCTGCCGGATTTGAAGTGGTTGTGTAGCCCAAAAGTAACCGTAACGCCGTGTGCGCAGCTTTAAAACGGAGTGCATGATCTGTCTGGTAGAATCGCACTGCCTTTGCGATTTCGTCGCTGCTTAACAGTTGCTCGCCGTGTATCGGCAATCGCCTGAAAAACCGATTGGGATCGATCACCCATACGCTCGGCTGCCGGATACGAGCGTCTTCCTGCATAGCCTTCCATCCATCCTGCCACTGGATGTCATGCAGCCAGGTCGATATGATCAAGGTATGGTTCCTATCCATAGGCTATGGGTGTGTTTCAACAGCGGATATAAGTGTGTCAAAATATTTTTCGAATGCCACATGCGCAATGCCTTTTGCGCCCGCATCGGCACCAAGTTTCGAGAGTTCTACATTAGCCATGGTTTTAAGTTGCGTCATGCAGTACGTATTAATGGCCTGTTGGATAGGAATGGTAATGTACTGGTTTGCTTCAGCGATTTTTCCACTCAGAATAATCAATTCGGGGTTGAAGAGCTGCACAAGGGTAGCAATGCCTTTCCCAAGTTTTTCGCCAATGAAACGAAGGATGCTGATGGCGTATTGATCGCCTTTATTGGCAGCTTCAATGACTTGGTGGGGCTCGATATTTTCGATTTCCTGTTCAGGCAACTCGTTGAGTAAGGAATCTTGACCCGCTTGTATCCCTTCTTTGGCCATTCTTACCAGCGCGACCCCGGAAGCTACGGTTTCGAGGCAGCCTTTTTTTCCGCAATAACACAATGTCCCATTCTCCACAAATGGCATATGTCCCATTTCGCCGGAAAACCCTGCTGTTCCATTTCTTAATTGACCATCCATGATTACTCCCAACCCGATACCCCAATCCATTAAGATAACTAATACATCCTTTCGTCTCTTTGCTAAGCCAAACTTCAATTCGGCTATTGCAGCACTTTTGACATCATTGATGATGAAGGTCGGCTTGCCGAATTGTGTTGAAAAGTATTCTTGCAGGGACACATGCTCATCGTCATGCATCATGTACGTGTGATTGCGACCGTTGTTCGTGTTGATAAGCCCCGGCATACTAATGCCGATGGCGAGTATAGACGACCAGGCAATTCCCGATAACTGAATGAAATCTGTAAGTAGACGGTTTAATTCGATGGCAGATGACCAGTCTTTCGTAAGCAGAAATGAAGAAGAACTTGCGTATACAAAGGCATTCGTGTTGTCGACGATGGTCATTTTTACCCGGTATAACTCGACTTCTATGCACAAAATAAAAAACGTATCGCTTTTTAGCTTGTTTAAAATTGGCTTTCTACCTCCGATGGAGTCCCCTTTTTCGTTTTGCTCCAATATACCGGCTTCTGCTAATGTATTAATCAACTCAAGTGTCTTGGGAGCACTGATTTTTAAGTGTCTGCATATTTCAGCATTCGTCATACCATTGTCGGCGATTAAGGCTTTTACCAATTTCAGTTTGAAACTTTGGTTTTTCCGCTCAATCTTCGACTTGTTTTTAAAGTGATTTTTACCCAAAAACGATGGCGACATAGTAATTTTAATTAGCGCTCAAAAATAGTTATATTATTGATAATTGGTAGTATATTTTGCTACATATTTGCACATGTGTCGTTTCTTTTAAAAAAAAATACAAAAAGTTTTTGCGTTGACAGGGGAAATAATAAATTTGTCACTGCAAGACCGATTTGGAATTCAAATTAAGACATGAAAGAAAAAAACGCATCCCGTCGGGATTTTATTAAAAAAGCAGCGATCGGGGCGGCGGCATTTAGCATCGTGCCCCGTTTCGTATTAGGGGGGCAGGGTTATCTAGCCCCCAGTGACCACCTTACTAAGGGTGTAATTGGTGTCGGCGGCATGGGCCGGGGCCATTTTGCCTATGCCGGAACGAAGACCGTCGCAATCTGTGATGTAGACACGCGTCACCTGGCGTTGGCAATGAAGCAGCTTGGTGATAGTGGGGTCAAGCAACTTTCGGATTTCCGCGAGCTAATCCAGTTGCCCGAAGTAGATATTGTTCATATCGCCACCCCTCCGCATTGGCATGGTCTGATGGCGGCAGAAGCGGCGCGTATGGGTAAGGACATTTGGTGTGAAAAACCGATGACACGCACGATTGGTGAAGGAAAGCGCGTAGTAGAGGCTGTAAAGCAACACGGCAATATCTTCCGCTTGAATACGTGGTTTCGGTTTCAGGACAATTTTTACGGGATGAACGTTCCGGTAAAGCGCATTAAGAAGCTGGTGGATTCGGGCATGTTGGGTTGGCCGCTTAAAGTAACGATCAGCAAACATACCGGATTCGATTGGAAGTTCTATTGGGTAGGTCACGAAAACCTTCCCGTTGAGCAGGTTCCGAAGGAACTTGATTATGACATGTGGTTGGGGCCTGCACCTTATAAACCTTATAGCACACATCGTGTACATACCACATTCAGGGGATATTGGGATTACGATGGCGGTGGATTAGGGGATATGGGCCAGCATTACATAGACCCTGTCCAGTATTTTTTAAATAAAGATAACGAAAGCCCCATTTCGGTAGAAGTGGATGCACCACAGCAACATAGTGACGCGGTAGGTACATGGCGCCGCATCACCTATACATACGCCGATGGCTGCCAGATCGTGCTCGACGGCGAAGGAAGGGATGTTGGAATGCCTTACATAGAAGGACCGAATGGCAAACTCTTCCGCGGCTTTAAATCAGATATTCCCGACATGGAACGTAAGCTCTCCGCATTTCCGGATCCAGAGCCACAGGTAACTGATTTTGTTGATGCGGTGAAAACACGTAAGAAATTTGCACTCAATGAGCAAAACGGTTATCGTTCCTGTACGATTGTCAATATGGGGGCGACAGCACTGCGCTTGGGGCGGTCGCTTAAATTTGATCCGGAAACACAGCTGTTCGTTGACGACGAGGCGGCCAACCGACTAGTTGATCAACCGATGCGCGGACCCTGGGCAATATAAGTGACTAATGAATAATTATTTTCTGATGAAAAGATTGATATATGCGCTTTTGGCGCTATTTATACAACAAGTACCCGTGTCGGCCCAACAAGGCGATGTTCGGACCACAACGACTAAGATCGCCGATCTGCTGGCATTGCAGCCTTCCGAAACTTCTGTGCGTTTTCAGGAAGCTATGAGTCAGATAGAACGGTTTACGGCGTCGGACATTGCAGCGCTTCTTAAGCAACTATCGCCCCCAGGTGAGGGGAATAATGCAGGAATCGAATATGCTGCCAACAGCTACAGCTATCACGTGATATTGCCAGGTAAGACGAGTCAACGCGCCACATTTATTCAGGGTGCTATTGAGGCGTTAGAGGCGTTGGACAACAGAGACAACAAGGGATTTGTCATCCAGCTATTGCAGAATGCGGGCGACGACAGTGCGGTGGCTGCGCTAAGCCCGTATCTTACCGATGAATACCTCAGTGAGAAAGCTGCCCGTGCACTTTCCCGTATCGGAACAGAAGGGGCAGGTGCTGCGTTGCAGCAGGCACTGGAAGGATCAGAAGGAATTGCGGCTGTTAATATCACAGATGGACTGGGTTTTATGTCATATGCTCCGGCTGAACAAGCAGTTTTGGCAAAAGCAAATACGTCGGATCTAGGGCTTCGTAGAATCTCTTTATATGCACTTTCGCAGATAGGGGGGGCGGCTTCGCAATCGCTGTTGGCCGACGCTGCAAAATCCACCGGTTATAAATACGATCAGACGGAAGCGACGGCGGCATACATTAACTACTTGCATAAACGGATTGCTAAAGGTGAAACTGTAGCTGCAAGCAAGGCGGCTTCGAAGTTATCCAAGGACGCCGAACAAACCGGTCAGGTAGATACGCGCATCGCCGCTTTAGGCCTGCTAACCGATATTAATAAGGAAAAGCAAGTGAAAACGTTGTTGAAAGCATCGCGGGATGAAAACACCGTATATCGCAATGCTGCTTTGGGATTGCTTTCACCCTATCTGAACACTGCGGTTTCAAGTAAATTAGTGAAACGATTGGATAAGGCCGACGAACAGATTCAGGTCGACGTGCTGCGATATGCTGCAAATCATAGGCTAACAGAAGCGCTCCCTGAGGTTCGGAAAGCCTTGAGATCGGCCGCACCGGCAATCCGCGTGGCTGCTGTTAATGCATTACATCAATTGGATTCCGATGCTGCCGATGAGGAACTGATCGCCTTATTATCCGGAAGCGACGATGAAACCCAGCAGGCAATTAAGCAGGTATTTCTCACTTCGAAAAATAAACAGCTTACACAACTAGTCACCAGCGCGCTAAAAGATGAAAAAAATGCAGATGTACAAATCCTGTTGATCGATGTCCTCGGCCAGCGGGGTGCAGGAGAAAGTATGCCAGTGATACTCAGTATCATCGGAAGCGATGCTTCGAAGGAGGTAAAAGCCGCAGCTTTCAGTGCGCTGCCACAGATAGCGCGTTCGGAAGATCTGGATAAGATTTTAGGCCTATTGACGGACGCAAATAAAGCGTATGCAGGGTCTATACAAGCTGCCGCGGTGACCGCCGTTAAGCTCGGCGAGGGCCAGGAAACGCAAACCCAGTCTGTGATTTCACACCTTCAAGCCGCAGATGCAAAGCAGCAGCCTTTCTTTTTTCCGGTATTGTCGGGAATAGGGGGAAAAGAAGCGTTGCAAGTTGTTGCGGACTATACAAACCAAGGAGACCCATTGTTGCGCGGTGCTGCGACGTCAGCACTGGCAAACTGGACAGGAGAAGAAGCCTTGCCGCAATTGATTGCGTTAAGCCGTAAAAAGGTAACAGACTCCGGTCAATTGGACGCAGTAATCAATGGATTGGTCCGACTAATTGGTGGAGCTGATATTTCCGCTGATCAGAAAGTGCTTTATCTCCGGGATGCGTTTGAAGCCGCAGAGACGGTCGACCAGAAAAAATCCGTATTAGGGGCGTTGGAAGCCAATAAAACTTACAATGCATTACTATTTGCAGCCAAATTTCTCGACGACGAGCAATTGAAGTCGACGGCTGCGAATACGGTAATGAATATCGCGTTGGATAATAAAAGTTTTTACGGGGCAGATGCAGTCCGTCTGTTGAACCGGGTAATTGAACTTCTTTCGGGTAGCGAAAGCAGCTACCTTCGCGAGGCAATCCAGAAGCATCTTAATGAATTGCCAAAAGGACCCGGATTTGTTTCGTTATTCAACGAAAAGGATTTAGACGGCTGGAAGGGATTGGTTGCCGATCCTATTCAGCGCGCGGCGATGGATGCCAAAACATTGGCCGAAGAGCAAATTAAGGCGGATGAAGTTATGCGTGGCGGATGGTCTGTACAAAACGGGGAGTTGTTTTTCAATGGACATGGCGACAACATCGCGACGGTAAAACAATATGGCGATTTCGAAATGCTGGTCGACTGGAAACTCGCCAAAGAGGGGAAAGATGGCGATGCCGGAATTTATCTGCGGGGCACTCCACAGGTGCAGATCTGGGATACTTCACGTGTGGACGTAGGTGCCCAAGTGGGTTCCGGAGGACTATACAACAATCAGAAACACGAAAGTAAACCGCTGAAAGTTGCGGACAATCCACTGGGAGAATGGAATACCTTCCGCATTCGGATGGTTGGCGATCATGTCACCGTATACCTTAACGGTGAATTGGTGACAGACAGCGTCGTGCTCGAGAACTACTGGGACCGCAGCCTCCCGATATTTCCCAAAGAACAAATCGAATTGCAGGCCCACGGGACGCACGTTTTCTATCGAGATATCTATATACATGAATTGCCCCGTAAGGAAGTATTTATACTGCCTGAGGACGAGAAACAGGACGGATTTAAGGTGTTATTTGATGGGACAAATATGGACGCGTGGAGGAGTAACACCGACGCATACAGTATAAGCGACGAAGGCACTCTCGCCGTAGTTCCAACGGAAGGATCTGGAGGGAATCTGTTTACGAAAGAAGAATTTGCTGATTTTGTCTATCGCTTTGAATTCAGACTGACCCCAGGGGCAAACAACGGTATCGGAATCCGTGCTCCATTGGAAGGCGATGCGGCATATGTGGGCATGGAAATACAAGTGTTAGATGATGGGGCGGAGATGTACAAAGACATCGCTGAATATCAACACCACGGCTCTGTTTATGGTGTTATACCAGCAAAACAGGGATACCTAAGACCGGTGGGAGAATGGAACGAAGAAGAGATCTATGTAAAAGGCAACAAAATCCGGGTAACACTAAATGGAACGGTTATCGTTGATGGCGACCTAGCTGAAGCTTCTAAAAACGGAACGCTGGACCACAAGCAGCACCCCGGGTTGGCCCGCAAATCGGGTTATATTGGTTTTCTTGGACACGGTTCGGAGGTACACTTCCGGAACATTCGGGTGAAGCGATTATAATCGGTTTTTTTACGTAAAAAGGCCGGCAATGCCCAATATTGGGAGTTGCCGGCTTTTTTTATAGCGGTTTATTATTCCCATGTAGTGGAATCGCTACAAATGAATTGAATTGTAGGGTTTTTTGACTTTTTTTGTGAAAAATCATGGAGATTTGTCGGTGAAAATAGCACGTATCATCCACAGTTCGGGTATGAAGAAGAAGATACTTTTAATTGAAGACGAACCTACCATACAGCGGTTATTATATTTCATACTTTCGAAAGAGTTTGATGTCCAAGTAGCTGCAAATGGCTTCGAAGCGTTTCTCTGGTTGGAACAACATACAATTCCTGATTTAATCATCATGGATTGGGTAATGCCTCAAATGGATGGTAAGTCTTTTTTGAAATGTATAAAAATAAGCGGTCTTTACAGTGATATTCCGGTCATTGTCTTATCAGCCTCCGAAAACATTATTGAAGAACTAGATCGCCAGCCTTATTCGGTCAACAAATGTCTGCGGAAACCATTTGATCCACTGGTATTGAAAGAAACGATTGGAAACATCTTTAATATATCGACCTATGGATTTGTTAACTGAACTCAAGCAAGAAAACAAGTTTTTGACAATCTCAATAGCTTATTTAGGAACAAAATTTATAGATGAACTCGACGCTGAATTAAATAAAGACATTAACGTCGTTCGGTTTGATAAATTGTCTTCATTACGAGCTCATCTCGAAGCACAAGCTACGCTTTCCGCTCCTGATATCCTGTTGCTTGAAGTCGAAGATAACCTCTCAGAAATCCGATCATTTGTGTTGGATGTCAAGAAAAACCCGGTAACGCGTGCCGTTAGTATCGTGCTGCTGGCTTTCAAAAACAATAAGACCGAGCTAATTAAGGAGTTGGCCGAGCATGTAAATGATATCTATTTCTATCCCTTCATTGTATTGAATATCCAAGAGCGGTTAAAATTTATCTTGAAATTCAAATTATTGGGAAGTAGCCCAGGCATAGCCAATGTCCACGTGGTCGGACAAGAATATAAGATGCCACTAATGAAAAGAGCATTTGATATCGTTGTTTCGGGTATTATGCTGTTACTTTTGGCCCCAGTCATGCTGTTAGTTGCTCTGTTGATCAAATGGGACTCCAAAGGCCCTATTCTCTACAAAAGCAAAAGGGCGGGAACCGGGTACCGCATATTTGACTTTTACAAATTCCGATCAATGAAAGTAAATGCAGATAAGGAGTTGACCAATTTGGCCTCCTTGAATCAATATGCTGCCAACGGTGGAAATAGCGCTTTCATCAAGATTAAAAACGATCCGCGGGTCACCAAACTAGGTTCGTTTCTTAGAAATACCAGCCTTGACGAGCTACCCCAGCTTTTTAACGTATTGCGTGGGGATATGTCGTTGGTTGGTAACCGACCGTTACCCCTCTATGAAGCGCAGGAACTTACGTCTGATGAGTGGTCGATGCGATTTTTGGCACCAGCGGGAATAACGGGACTATGGCAGGTTACCAAACGGGGTAGGAGCGAGATGTCCGACGAAGAGCGTAGAAGATTGGACAATGACTACGCAGAGCATTTTTCTTTTTTGATGGACTTGAAGGTTTTGTTAAAGACCATACCGGCGTTGTTGCAGAAGGAAAAAGTGTAGGATCGCGCAATTAAGTCCGGTTTAGCAGATGTACATCGATATGCGTCAATATTTCAGAGTCAGTAAGGTGCTTGAATTTACGCCCATAAAATTTTCCTGATTTTTTTAGTGGTCCATAATCATCCAGTGTCAACACCTTAGGGCTCGTATTTCCTTCGGACCAATCTATATATCTTAAATTATTATTAATTACTGCATCTTTAAATGGGGAACTATATAGAATGGTTTGGAAAAAGAACTCGTCAGGTCCCCAGGTATGTTTGAAGAAACGAACAACTTCAGGGTGTCTTTCCACGTAACGTAAAACATAGGCTGCATGTTCTGCTGCGATGGTGAACCATTGCGATCTCCCTACTAACACTAGCCCCCCCGGTGGTTTGCGCTTAAATGGGAAGATATTAATTAGGCCTTGTAGGAGATGCTTGCCCCTAAAACGATAATTGGTTAGATGGACTTTTTCGGTCCGGTCTTTAGCTTCTTCCCACCATGGAGATCCCCGCTGTTGAAATTCCATGAACGATTTTTGATGATGCCCGCCCAGAAAACGATCGACGATTTCTGGCTTAACCAGCGGATAGTCGGCACCACTTAGTAAATTGATGAAATCATAATGTCCACGCTCGAGGATCTCTGACATGGATGAAAGCGTTGCCTCAACCATATTATACGCCCCCCAGTCTACCCGTTTCCTGCTGGCGATGATATGTGTGTTTGGTTCATTGAGCAGTTTGCGGAATGGAGTGATGTCTTTTTTTTTATCCACATGCACATACACATCGTGTAATGGGAAGGTGAGGGCGTGGGTCAATCTGCTAACCTGCTTAGGCGATCGATGGGCTAGGATAAGGTGTGCGACTCTAGTCATGAAGACAAATTAACTAAAAAAGATACGTTGCCCAAAGTGAAATATTTTGTAATTTAACTCTGTTTTGGCGTGAAGATTGTTGTATAACGAAAACTATTTAATAAGACGGTTGATGTTTTTTCGTATGTATACTAGGCCAATGGTTGTTTTGATTTCGATTTTTTACCTGTTTTTCCATATTGCTTCGTGTGATAAAAAGAATGACCTCGAAGCCGAGAGCGGTAAAAAAACCGAAACTGCAAAAGATGACGGACAGGAAGAAGAGGAAGACAATAACGAGAGTGAGCCAGAACAAGAAGATCCGGACCAAGAGGAAACTCCGGACCAACAAGAAGAGGAAGATCCAAATTTTAATTACGATGCGTTTAGGGTAGACAAGGGGTTTCATGTGCCCTTTTCATTGGGAGAAACTCCCGCCCCTTATGGTTATTATCTGTTTTTTCCAGAATCCTATAAAAAGCTAAAAAATACATATCCCCTTTTGGTTTTTCTACATGGATGGGATGAACGAGGTGACAGTAAAACCAATAAATCGGAATTGGGCAAGGTGCTTAAACATGGGCCCGGAAAATTAATAAATAAAAAAAGCTGGTCACCAAAGGAGGAAATGCTTGTTGTATCAGCCCAAACTCCAAATCAGTGGAATAGTGAAGATGTTAAAAAGCTAATCGATTACTTGGTTAAAACTTATCGAGTCGATAAGAAGCGCGTCTACTTAACCGGGTTGAGTATGGGAGGACATGGCACATTTGACTATCTTGGAAAATATGGTGCTGAATCTGGAATAGCAGCGGCTGTTCCTATATGTGGCTGGGGCGATCCCGCTAACAGTACTTACGTAAAAAATGTGTCAAAAGTTCCTATCTGGATGTTTCATGGTGAAGCAGATCGCCAAATTGCGGTGTCACGTGCGCTCGCTATGGCGGAAGCATTATATAATGTTGAATCCAAAATAAGGCCTAAATTAACCCTTTATCCAAACGTTGGGCATGACAGTTGGACGATAACGTATGATGGATCCGGTCGAGATAAAGAAAACCCGGATTACGATGTCTTCGATCAGGATATTTACTCCTGGATGCTCCAATATCGATTGCCTTAGCACATCATTCTCCTGTACTTGATTTTATTTTCCTGCGGGTCTATCAACCCCGACGTCTAGATATCTGGAACCTATTTTCAGCGGGATTTTCCTGTAATATGGGAAAGATGTAGGATTGTAGCTACAGTTTTTTTTTGTTTAGGGTCATTTACGTCCAAGCAATGGATGCATACCCTAAATTTGCTTAAAGAACGAAGATAAATGGCTCAATATTACTCAGAATGAAAAGGATAATAATAAACGCAGCTCAAGCTGCTCTGTGGATCTACCGGTGTTTTGTAACACGCGGAAAAGTTGCCGGGATCGCCCTTGCAATCATGGTTTCTGCATGCGAAATAGATGGGATTGACCCTGTTGATGATAACGATGAAGGCGAACCTCCGATCGCGCTCAACCCCGTTGAAACCCGGCCGGGTAACGGAGCCGGGTATCAGCCAGCCTTTGCTGGACAAACACGTATTTCTGGAGTTAAAACCACAACACCAATCGAAACGACCTTGTTGGTTGCGGATGCAAAGTTATACAAGCCGTGGAGCTTCAAGTTTATTTCAAGCAGTCAGATAATATTAGCACAAAAAGATGGCACCATGCGCATCATTGGTTTTAAACCAAACGGTTTATCCATCGGAGAGCCATTGGCGGGAGTACCACCTGTGTTTTTCGATCAGCGCGAACTCGATGGGACTTCTAACTCAGCTAATGCGGGTCTTTTTGATATCGCCTTGGATCCTGATTTTGCCACTAATCATCTGATTTACTTCTCGTATTCGAAAGGTATAGGACCTTCAAATCGTTTAACTATAAGCAAAGCAAATCTTGTCATAGACGGGAACAAGCTGGTCAATGTGAAGGAAATATATGAGGTCTCGCACGCCCACGCCGGCGCAGAAGTATATGGAGGGCGACTGGTTTTTGATAGGGAAGGCTATTTAATGGTAACCACTGGTGAACGGCATCGCAATGATTCGCGCTACATGTCCCAAAATCTAAATAGCTCAATTGGCAAGATTCTTCGCTTAGACAGAAATGGAAACCCTGCTCCCGGCAATCCATTTGCAGGCATTCAAAATGCACTCTCCGAAATATGGGCATTGGGAATAAGGAGCCCTTTAGGGTTGGCCTTCCACCCAACTACCGGCGTTTTGTGGGAAACGGAACATGGACCCAAAGGTGGCGATGAGCTTAATATTATCGAAAAGGGAAAGAACTATGGCTGGCCTATTATAAGCTATGGAATCATGTATGATGGCACCCCTGTGGGGCAAGGAATCTTCCCCGTATCGGGATCGGACCCACGAGAATATCGTTTTGAAATTGAAAATTTAATCGGGGGAGGGATAACTGCTCAAGCCGGTATGGAACAGCCCCGATATTACTGGGACCCTGCGATCGCACCAGGTGGGATTACATTTTATACTTCCACAGCAATACCCGAATGGAAAAACAACTTGTTTATCGCTGGATTGGCCAGCAAGCATCTGATCAGGTTGATCATCCGGGACGACAAAGTTGTCGGTGAAGAACGATTTATGGATCAACTGGGCTTCAGGCTTCGCGATGTGCAACAAGGACCGGATGGGGCGCTCTATGTCGTTACAGATACGCCAGAAGGGCGTATTTACCGCATTGGAAAGGCGCTGTGATGTCCGGTGAGGGGCAATCCTTTCCATTACTTAAGCAATTCCACGAAAATAGGTGTTTCCGATACCGTTAGTGAAACCTTTCCGTTGGTTACCGACTTGACATCAGACTTAGCGGATGCATTGTTTGGTTGCAATTGATAGATTTTAACCTGTGTTGTCTGATCACCCACGGCTAATTCATAATTGGTACTACGTCCCTGCTCGTCGGGGACAACCAACGCATATATCTTTCGGTCATCGAGTACGTATTCATCAACAAAAGGATCTTTATCGATTGTGTTTTGATAATAAAATTCACCCAATATTTCTTTGGCCTGCTTTAGGTAGTTCCAAGATGGCTTAGCACTCAATGCACCTTCTTTGTCTACGAAACCGGAAGAAGCATATTGTGTAGTGCTTTTAATGCTGACATCATGCAACATGTAGAAGAAAAGCCTGTTTATCCCATTTCGTGCATACATCAGAGCATTCCTTAAGTTCCAATCGGCCTGCGTAATATACTCCGATTTTCCTTTTATGGGAATTGCTTTTTGTACACTATATTGGTTCAGGTCATAGCCTACTTCGGTATTCCACACTTCCATGCCATATGCGTCCTGTTCAGCCATGGCAACAAACTGTTGAGCTAATTCTGTAGCGTTTGAAAGCTCCGGTGCGATGCCCCGTTGGTTATTTCGACTCTTCTCTTCATTCCGGTTATTGGAATAATGGTGATAGTTAATGACGTCAAAACACAGATCAATGGTTCCGTCGGGCTTTTTGCCACGATGCGCTGCACACCAGGCAATCATCTCTCTTACAAATGCGGGGTCAGCGGTAGCAATTCCTGCCATGACAACCTTCATGTTCGGATCGGCATTTTTCACACCGACATCAGGCCCCAGTTTTCCTTGGTGGCCATCATAGAATGCTGAAAGATTTGCCGCATACTCCGAAGCGGTCTGCTGAGCTACTTTGTCTGGTTTCCACCAGCGATTCGGCTCATTATTACACTCAATGTATTGGACAAGTCCGGTACCTATTCTTTTTTTATTGGGATTATAATGGGGTACGGGTTCTACATGAACCAACGACGGGTCGACATCCGGGTTACTGCCATATCTCGCCGCAAATTGAAAGGCCAATTTCCCGAATTCGACGTACGATGCCGGATCGGACAAGTCAGCGCCGTAAGGAGCCGGTACATTCTCCCCGTCACGTTTATCTTCGGGGTAGGTCTGCAGTAGCCAGTCGGGTATAGTCTTGATGCAGGTTAACACCGTAATGTTATTTTCCTTACACCACTGATAAATTTCATCGTATTTCCACCCTCCGCGCGGGGTTGGGTTGTAACCATATTTTCCCTTTTCCTGTTCAATCTGTCGCCAATCGAGGTAATGTCTGACGCCCGAGAATGGAAGAAAGAATTGCGACCTCTCCGGATCCGTGGGATTATTCTGTGTGCCGAAATTCCATTCAAAAGCATCCACTCCCAGCATTTCCTTAAACCTGACCTTCGAATGCGGCTTGTCCGATATTCCATTATCGGCGTCGATTTCGGTGTCCGCGTCAACGTCAGCAAGCGAATTTTCCGAGCAATTAGCTCCTAAAATTAGCACAAAGATGAATAGCGGAAGCCCTAATTTTATGGGTGAGAAGGATACTTTCATAGGAAGGGTAAGTTAAATATGTCTTTTTCTTTTGTCATTTGACGACTTACTTTTCTATATTAACGAAATTTTTTTTCGTTAATTGTCTGCTTAAAAAATACTGCATACCGCGAATGCCCATCCGGTTAAACACGTAGTACAGCCGACTTGTAGTTTATAAGCTACAATCGCTCATTATGTGACCATAAATCCATCTAGATAACTCAGATATCAGATACTTTTGCTTCGGCTAATATGAAAAACGTATACTATACTGTTTTGTCGAAGTAAAATTAATATAAAAATCATGAAATATTGGATGTCTGTTTTTTTTGCATTTATATGCATCGCTCATGCAAGTGCTCAAGAATCTATCATAAGCGAAATCAACTATCAGCATTTAGAAAAATTAATCCAATTGGCAAAGGAGAATAACCTCAGAAAGAAAATATTTGAGGCAACAGAAGTCAGTGCGCAGGCGGGAGTAACCGCCGCTAAGGCTGCTTATTTGGATATGTTTCATGCAGCTTATTTTTATAGGCCTAATAACCGTCCTTCGGTCAATATAGACAACCCGTATCTTGTCAATGGATTCCAATTGGGGGTTAATTTAAGTCTGTCTACGTTGGTGCGGACACCGGGGGTGGTGAAGCAAGCGAAACAATTACGAGAGATTTCGGAGTTGGAGCGACGGGAATATGAAGCTACTTTGGAGAACGAAGTCAAGTCTAGATATTATGCCTATATCATGCTCAACAACCAACTCGAGATCAACACGCAATCAGCTCAAGATAACCAACTGATGCTGAATCAGATGAAAGGGCAATTTGAACTCGGTGAAATTGATCTGGAAACGTATAATACGGCAAAGTCGGCATTAGCTGATTCCAAATCAGGCCTAATACAAACCGAGGTCGAGTTCCTTCGGGCAAAAGATGCGCTGGAGGAAATTATTGGAGCTAAGCTACAGGAAATAATTTATTGATCATTTAAATACTGACACCCATGATTGACTTTGGTGGTTTATTCAAGTATCTATTAAAACACGCTTGGATTATCTTGATTCTCGCTCTGATAGCCGTAGGTGTTACTTACTATTTGACGAAGGATATGCCAGATTCGTATTACTCGGAGGCGCAAATATCCACGGGGATTACCGATTTAGCAAAAATAGACGGCAGTCAAACGTCCAATTACATGCAGATTAGGCAAACCTATGCCAACATCATGGGAATGATGACCATGAAGCGTGTTTTGGGAATTGTATCACACATTTTGGCCATCCACGACTTGCAAAACCCCAAAGTCGCATTCAGGCCTTATCCAGACAAGCTGCAGGAATTGGATGAAGCGACTCGGCAGCGCATTGTAACCGACCTGAAAGACAGGCTTATTTCGGGGCGGGTAATCCTCACTCACGGCGATGAAGTTGCTGGCCATAAATTAGCAGATGTGATCCAATGGATGCGGTATGACGAGGAAAATCTGAATGGGGGGCTATCGATAAAACGGTACGGTGAAAGTGATTTCATTTCGGTGGGATTTGTCTCTGAAAACCCGGAACTTTCTGCCTTCGTTGTTAATACGCTTTCCGCCGAATTTATCCAATATTATCACACCTTTACTTCGGTTAACGAAAATAAATCCGTTACGTTGATTGATTCCCTGTTGCGAGAAAAGGAGCAGATTATGCAGAAAAAAAATGAGTCGTTAAAAGATTATCGTGTACATAGTGGAATCATGGATGCCTCTACACAATCTTCTTCGTTATACCAGCAAATTACCGTATTGGAGAGCCAACGTGCAGACAAGCTGACCGAAATTCAATCATTACAGGGCGCGGTAAACGATATCAAGGCTCAACTCAGCAATCCGACCCGCGACTACCTGACACCAACGGGTTCACGAACGAATAATGAGTTGTTGGAGGTGGACCAACAACTGCAGGCGGCGAATAGGCAGTATATCAACAACAATTTTGATCCTGTTTATAAACGCTTGGTTGATTCCCTGAAACTTAAGAGAAATGAAATCGCTAGCTCAGTCCCCGGTTCATTGGGTAACAGTGGAGTGCAATCGAACCGACGAAGCCTAGAAGCTGAATTGCTCAGACTTGAAACGGCATTGTCTCTGGCGAAGAATAGCATTACATCCATCGAAAGAGAACTGTCAAGGGCCAAAGGTCGCCACAATGCTATGGTACCAATGGATGCCGGTTTACAGACGGTCCAACGCGAAGCGGATATTGCCACGCAGGAGTATATGGAAATCCTCAATCGGGCCAACCAGGCTGGCTTTGCTTCGAATGTGGGTTTGCGGTTAAGCATGGTTGAAATAGGGCTACCCGGTATTCAAATTGCTTCCAAGCGATTCCTGTATATAGGGCTTTCCGGCTTCGCTACGCTCTTGTTATCCGCATCTGCATTTTCTTTGTTGTTCATGTTGGATAGCAGGGTGGTAACCAAAGAACAGTTGGCGGCATTGACAGGGGGGAAAGTCGTTGGCGTATTGAATTCCTTGCACGAATCTTACGGCGGAATACGGGGTGTTTGGGATAACAATACCCATGTTGATGCGGTAATGTATAAAGATCTACTGCGGTCGCTAAGATTCGATTTAAATCAAGAATTTACGATCAATAAGGCGAGGGTATTGGGCATAACCAGTCTTTCTCCGGGTGTCGGCAAATCGTTTTTGGCCGTGAGCTTGGCATATGCTTTTGCCGTAACAGGTAAGAAGGTTCTACTGATTGGCGAAAAGGCCTATGATTTTTTTGGTAATCAAAAAGATACCACCCCGGATGCGCAGGACTTTGAGCAATTCTTGGTGAAGCGCGAGATACAAATTGAAGATCTAATCACCACATTGACGAGAAATCCGCATCAGAACTCATTGATGGAATTACAGGATATGGAAAACCTGATGTCAGGGTTTGGCCTGCTCAGGCAAGAATTTGACGTCATTATTATCGATACCGACAGTTGTCAGAACCTCAATCAGGTGAAGGAATGGTTGATGTTCTCGGACGTGAGTATCGCAGTCTTTGAGTCTGGCCGGGAGGTCTCAAACAGCGAGAAACATTTGATTAAATATCTCGGTGAACACAAAGGATTTTTAGGTTGGGTACTTAATAAATTTAGATTAAGTGCCTGACCGACAGTAAATATCTATTATTATACTCGTTTGCAACAAAATTCAAGTGAAGTGAAACACTTCTCGTTTGATATCCCAAGCTTTACCAAAGCAAAAAAGGTAGTCGTCCTCGTTTTGGTGGGGCTTGCCTTACTGACTGGATATTATACCGTCACAATAGGCATCGTTTTTCCGATGGCACTGGGATTGTCGGCTCTGTTATCGGTCTGTTTGATACTGCTTGTCAGCTATCCGATCGCAGGTTTGATGGCGACGGTGGTCTTTTGCTTCATTCTTCCAATAATCGGTAGGGAATTGGCAATCAATTTTCCGTTAGGTATTGGTTTTGAAGTTCTGTTGATTTTGACCGTGCTTGCAGCGCTGTTCAACAAGCATAAAGCAAACTGGGCAGATGCCAACAATGATATGGTAAAGCTGGTGATTCTTTGGTTCATCATCAGTGTATTACAGGTCGCTAATCCCTCAGGAGCCAGCGTGGAAGGATGGTATAATGAAATCCGTGGGACAGCACTGAATATGTTATTGGTTATACCGCTAGGCTGCGCTGTTATGCAGCGTGAGAAGCATCTTAACTTATTTTTATACGTGATAATTGCGTGGTCGGTTATTGGAGCATTAAATGGGGTAAAGCAATTGTATTTCGGCTTATTTCCAGGTGAACGGCTTTTTTTGATGGAGAATGAGAAAACACATCTTATCCGAGGGGTAATTCGGGTGTTTTCCTTTTATACGGATGCAGGTCAATATGGCGCTTCGATGAGTCATATTGCGCTGGTTTCTTGGATTTTGGCTTTGGGGCCTTTTAAATTCTGGAAACGCGTGTTGCTGTTTGGGATTGGGTGTCTCTTGTTTTATGCGATGGTGATCTCAGGCACCAGAGGCGCCTTTTTTGTGCTTGCCGGTGGAGTAATTGGTTTATTTCTAACAAAGAACTTTAAGTTGCTGATTATTGGGCTCGTTGCTTCAGTAGCACTCTTTTCGTTTCTCAAATTTACCAACATTGGTCAGGGGAGCTACCAGATCCGCCGGCTGCGGACGGCAGTGAATCCCGAGGAAGATGCTTCATTTCTGGTCCGGCTTAATTCCCAGATGAGGCTTGCTTATTACTTAAAAGATAAACCTTTTGGAGGCGGCTTGGGTACCATCGGGCAGAACGGAAAAATCTATAATCCGGGTACATTCCTGGCATCCGTCGAACCTGATAGTTACTGGGTTAAAGTGTGGGCAATGTACGGGATAATTGGCTTGGTGCTGTGGTTTAGTATGCATATGTACATTATGGGTAAATGCTGCGGCATCATCTGGCGGATCAATAACCCTCAGCTCCGCATCAAATTGGTCGCGCTGATTTCAGGCGCGATTGGGATTTTCATCGCAAGTTACGGCAATGAGGTGATCAATAGAACACCGTCGTCAATCCTTGTTTTTATTTCGTGGGTCGTTGTATACAACGCCCGAAAGTGGGACAAACCATTGGATCATGCCATTTGAATTATTTGTTATTCCGGGGTTAATCGTATTTGCTATTGGCTTTCTTCGCGGTAAGAGAACCGCAAGCAAATAAATAGTTGTTTCAGTAGCATCACATAATGATTGGTAAAAATATCTTAATTGTGGGACAGCAACCTTGGGACTCCGAGTTGGGGAGCAATTGCAAGGACATTGCCGTCGAATTCAGTAAGAAAAACCGGGTACTCTATGTAAACTCGCCGCTGGATAGAAGTACTTCAATCAAAAGAAAGCACGATCGGGATGTAAAATATCGCCTCCAGGTAATTGCCGGAAAAGAAACAGGGTTAAGCAAAGTCAGTGATAACCTTTGGATACTTTATCCGGATTGCCTTGTCGAATCAATTAATTGGCTGGATAATGAGTGGGTTTTCGATATCGTTAACAGATTAAACAACAAGAAATTTGCCGGCGCAATTAAAAAACACCTTTCAACGCTTGGTTTTGACCATGGTTTTGTCTTGTTTAATGACAACGAAATCATGAAATGCTTTTACTTAAAAGAATATTTGAATCCGGAGCGAACCATCTACTATTCTCGGGATTTCATCGTAGGAGCGCCCTATTGGAATAAACATGGTCCACGTTTGGAGCCATTGATGATTAAGAAAAGCGATGTCTGTTTCTCTAATTCGATCTACTTAACCAACTATTGTAAGCAGTACAATACAAACACTTATTTTGTGGGACAGGGTTTCGATAATACACTTTTTCAACTGTCTAAAGTACTGGAAAAACCCGTTGAACTGGCCACGTTACCCAAACCCATTGTTGGTTATGTAGGCGTACTCCATAGTAGCCGGCTTGACATCGAAGCAATGGTGCTTGTTGCTAAGCGCAGACCCGATTGGACCATGGTGCTTGTAGGACCACAGGATAAAGATTTTCAACTGAGCGAATTGCATGCGCTTAAAAATGTCGTATTCCTCGGGATGAAATCCATGTACGAGTTGCCCCATTACATCCATTTTTTTGACGTATGCATCAATCCGCAGTTTCTCACGCCATTGACCATCGGAAATTATCCCAGAAAGGTCGATGAATACCTGGCAATGGGGAAACCTGTAGTCGCTTTGTCTACACATGCAATGCAGCTATTTTCGGACCATACGTACCTGGCCAAAAACAAGGAGGAGTATGTTGATCTGATTGAAAGAGCCTTACTTGAGGATACATTGGAATTACAAATTAAGCGCCGAGCGTTTGCGGCGAACCATACTTGGGGGAACTCCGTTGAGACCATGTATACTAAGCTCGCTGAAACTAATAATTAATAAGGTGTTATGAACGAAGGGATCTATATGGTTTGGCTTATTATTCAGTGGATCATCGGAATCAATTTGGTAAGTCCCATTTTGTTATTTATCGGTTACTTGCTGGTTTTTAAAAAGTCGCGTCCGAAATCTAAGGCCAGTGAGGGAGATTACGCAATTATCGTGACGGCCTATGAACAGACCCATATGCTACCGGCTGTGGTCTCATCCATTCTGAAAATTCGTCACAAGCGGTATCTCATCTATGTTGTGGCCGATAATTGTGATATCTCCGATTTGAGTTTTGGGGATGAGCGTGTTATCCTGCTGCGCCCCGAAACCATATTAGCTAGTAACACTCGATCGCATTTTTTTGCCATAAAGCATTTCAGACGGGCGCATAACCGGTTGACAATTATTGATAGTGACAATTTGGTAGACCCAGAATACCTGAACGAATTAGATCGTTACTTCGAAAAGGGCTTTGAAGCCGTGCAAGGTGTACGGAAGGCAAAAAATCTAGACGGTCTCTATGCAAGCTTGGATGCAGCCCGTGATATTTACTATCATTTCTATGACGGGAAACTCTTATTTAACGTTGGGTCGTCCGCCACATTGGCGGGCTCGGGTATGGCATTCACAGTCGACCTATACAGGTTGTGTTTGGAACAGTTAGATATCGTTGGTGCTGGTTTTGACAAAGTATTACAGTATGAAATCGTCAAGCGGGACAAACGTATCGCTTATGCAGAAACAGCAGTCGTATACGATGAAAAAACGTCCCATTCCAACCAATTGGTCAATCAACGAGCTCGCTGGATAAATACATGGTTTAAGTATTTCTCTTTCGGTTTTCAGTTAGTAGGGATGGGTATTAGGAGGTTTAGTTGGAATCAACTTGTTTTTGGTCTGACTTTATTGCGACCACCTTTATTTCTATTTCTGTTGATGTCGATGATCTTTATGGTTATCTGTCTATTCATTAATCCGGTGTACACCATGGGTTGGTTGTTGGCGCTGGCAACCTTTGTTGTTGGCTTTTTCATCGCGCTCTTCGCATCGCGTGCCGACCGCAAGATTTACCGGGCATTAGTTGGCATCCCGCTATTTATATATTACCAATTGGCATCGTTAGTTCGGGCTCGCAGAGCCAATAAGATTTCGATAGCTACCCAGCATTATCAACAAAGACAAATGGAAGATGTGGGCTGATAAGAGAAGATTGTTCAAACGGAGGGAAGTACTAATCGCCCTGTTAGTACTGGTATTGGGTACCAGTTGCCTGCTTTTCTTCAAATTTTTCAAGCGCGTGCAGCATCGGAAGGCTGACATGACAAAGTTGCCGATGTTCCGCGAATGCATGGAAGAACTCGCAGAAACAATTATTCCGGAAACCGACACACCGGGGGCAAAGTCGGCAGGTGTAGCGGATGACGTATTCCAGCAGGTAACGAATTGTTTAGGGGAATGGGATCAAGCTGTTTTTTTACAAGGATTGGTTGAATTGGATGAATACTGTACGCGCAAATTTGGTCGTGTTTTCGTAGCCTGCGATGGACCTAGGAGGTTACAGACGTTAAATCATTTCGAATCCGTTGCAACTTTCGGTGGTAAGTTTGTTGTAAAAGTCAGGAACCGACTATTGGGTAAACCATTTATTTCGTTGGTAAAGGAACTTTGTGTGATTTCTTATTGCAGATCAATGCTGGGGGCAACTCAGGCGCTTGAATATGATCCGATTCCTGCTCGGTATGATGCCTGTGTAGCCATAAAGGAAAAACAACGTTCTTGGGCATTGGCATGATGGGTTGGAAAGGATAGGTATCGATGAAAAATACAATGACGCTACGTGAAAAAGCAAAATATGCCAAATGGTTTAATACCCGCCATTTGACCGGCGATATTAAACGGAGGTCGGTTAAAGGGGGGATAAACACAATGCTTTCACAGACCCTATCTTTTGCTATGAATATGCTGTCTACCTCAATAATGGCTCGGCTGATAGCACCGGAAAGCTTTGGCTTGGTTGCTATGGTTACGGCATTTACCGGGTTTGTTTTAATTTTCAAAGACCTTGGATTTACCTCGGCCGTCATTCAGCGAAATGTGATTAGTCAGAAGCAGATTAGCACCTTGTTTTGGCTCAATTTAGGGATATCGTTGGTCATATCACTTTTTATTGTGGCTACCGGGCCGCTGCTGGTTTCCTTTTATCACGAACCCCGTCTTCTAAACATTACGCTGGCATTGGCCGGTACCGTCTTCCTAACGGGATCTGTCCTGCAACACGGGGCTTTGATGAAAAGGCAGATGCGTTTTAAGCGACTTTCGGCCATACACCTATTGGCCACTGCTGTCAGCATTGTTACGGGTATCGTAATGGCGTGGTTGAAATTCGATTATTGGGCGTTGATAGGGATTTCTGCGGCATACTCCATCTCATATACCATCCTGCTTTGGTTGCTTTGTGATTGGCGCCCAGGTTTTTATTTTCAATTTGAACGTGTTAAAAGTATTATGAGGTTTGGGGCGGGAGTCACGGGTTTTGATATTGTCAATTATTTTTCGAGAAATGCGGATAATATACTTATCGGTCGATACTTCGGTTCCGCGATATTAGGACTCTATAGTAAGTCGTATCAACTACTCATGTTGCCCATTACACAGCTTCGGGATCCCTTGAACGCAGTTGCACTGCCAGCTTTGAGTTCCTTGAAAAGCCAGCATGCCAGATACCGGGAATTTTATGCACGTTATAACTTTATCCTAGCTTTCTTTTCGATGCCTTTGGTTGTATTTCTTGTTGTTTTCTCGAGAGAAGTCGTACTGATCATATTAGGGGAGCAATGGTTGGAGGCTTCACGAATTTTTCAATTACTTGCCATCACATCGCTGATACAACCTGTTGCCGGAACAAAAGGAGTGGTGATGATTACGATGGGACATACCAAAAGATATTTTGTTTGGGGTATCGTAAATGCAGTTACCACCATCGGAGCCTTTCTGATCGGAATGAACTGGGGAGTGGATGGGATGGTTGTCGCTTATGCAATTGTTAACTATGTGATTTTGGTACCCTCGTTATTTTATTGTTTTAAGGATACACCGATTTCGGTTTTGCTTTTCTTTCGGGAAATAGCATTGCCATTTATTTTATCGTTGCTAGGTGGTATAGCCTGCTTTGTGCTCAAACAATCATTTGCCGGTCTACATCCATTGGCCTTACTGGTTGCAGGCGTACTGGTTGGAGGTGTTTGCTATTTGCTGCCGTGGAGTTTTACTCCATATTCACGTAGTAAATTGAAGCAAATCATGGAAATCAAACAATTTATGGGAAAATAGGAAGGTGAGATGAAAAAAGATATAAATGTCTTAATTATAGGAGCTAATTTTACGAACAAAGGGGCTGAGGCGATGCTGAAGGTGGTTAAACAGCAGTTGCAGCGAAATCACGAGCAGCTAACGTGCTACCTAGTGTGTCGGGCGTATGAGCGTGGGTTGGCTGAATCGTATGGATTTATCCCGCTATTTAATGTCGAGAGCGCGTCGCAGCGCAAGATTAACGGATTGTTATATCGTGTTAAAGGGAAACTTTACAAACTCTTTACAGGAAAGTCCCGACCGTGGTATTTCCCTTTTCCTTTTCAAGCGATTGAAAAAATCATGTACAGATTGGATGCTATTATCGATATCAGTGGATTTGCTTATGCCGACTCTTGGGGGCAGCCAATCATAGACGAGACCATTCGATTAATGCAGATGGGCAAACGGAACCAGGTAAAATGCTTTTTTATGCCCCAAGCATGGGGACCATTTAACGTGCCGAATGTAGCCCAATCAGCACGGAAAATGTTGACATTGGCCGACGGTTTCTTCGCGCGCGACCGCGTTTCTCGTTCGCATTTATCAACATTGCTTCAGAGAGATCCTGAAAGTATCCCTTTACTGCCAGATATCGTGTTCTCGCTGGCCGATGAAGAGGGAATCAGCAGTGCGCCAACCACCGCATCTAACAGGAGTTCAGGTCAGCGATTCCAGATTGGAATATCCCCAAACCTTCGCGTATATGAAAAGCTGAGCGGTGAGGGAACAGATAGTCCCTATATGCGCACATTGCTTGCCCTTTGCCGTCATTGTATGGATACGCTAGGGGCTGAAATTGTATTGATTCCGAATGAATTGTTTCCCGACGGAGTTGCTCACACTGACGATCGAATGCTGTGCCGTCAAATTTATGAGTTATTAGGAAAGCCCCAGCGTTGCAAACTACTCGATCCTTATGCCTCTGCCGAAACAATCAGAGACCATATTCGGCAAGTTGATCTATTGGTAAGTTCACGGTTCCATGCCTTGATATTCGGCTTTTTGGAGCAGAAGCCTGTAATGGCGATCAGCTGGTCGCATAAATACCGGGAACTTTTCGAGCTTTTCGGATTGGAAGATTACGTGCTGGAATCTGATGCGATCGATGAAACGTCAGTTATCTTTAAATTCCAACAGCTTCTGGAAAATCGGGATGAGGTCGTTAAAAAGATCAACGGACAACTCCCAAGCCTTAAAGAACGCGTTGACAATATGTTTAGTGACCTGCTTGATTGATACCTTATGCGTACTATAGACAATAGAAAACTTAATTTCATATTCGTCAGCCTGCAACGCATTTTTACGGACAGGGAGTCTACTGCCACCAGTATCGCGAAGGAATTGGCAAAACAGCATAATGTCTTGTATGTCAATGCCCCGATAGATCGACGTACCTACTGGTTTGGAAGCTCGGACAGATTCGTCAATAACCATATCATCCGAATACGCCAAGAAGCCAGCACGCTGGAAAAAGCCGGGGATAATCTTTGGGTGCTTTATCCCCGGAAGATCATTGAATCCATCAACTGGATTCCAAACACGCCGGTTTTCTCGCTATTGAACAAAGTTAATAATACCCGCCTAGCTGAGGAAATAGCAATTGCCGCTTCTGAAATTGGTTTCGAAGACTATATCATCGTCAATGACAAGGATATTTTCAGAAGTTTCTATTTGAAAGAACTATTGGCTCCATTGCAATATATATATCTTGATAGAGACTATATCGTGGGGATGGACTACTGGAGGAGACATGGCAGCAAGCTAGAGCCTGACTTGATAAAAAAATCGGATATCGTCCTATGTAATTCACACGGTTTTCGAAATCGGGCACTCAGGTATAATCCTGAATCGCATTACATTGGAAATGGTTGCGATGTTGAACGATTCAATCATCAGAAACAGCATACAATTCCGGAAGATCTCCAGCAGTTAACTGACAAGCCTGTGATAGGGTACGTTGGCGCATTATTGGAAATCCGCTTGGATATTCCACTGTTGGAATTTTTGGCCAAATCAAGGCCGGAATGGAATTTTGTTTTGGTAGGAGGGGAAGACGAAGTATTTCAGAACAGTGGGCTTCACCAACTGACTAATATTCATTTCCTAGGCCAGAAAGATACAGGATTGACTCCGGCATATGTGCAAAATTTTGACGTATGTATTAATCCTCAACAAATCAATGAGATTACGAATGACAATTATCCGTTGAAAATCGATGAGTATTTGGCAATGGGACGTCCCGTGGTTGCAACTGAAACAAATGTAATGCGGGAAGTTTTCAGTCCGGTCACATATTTGGCAACGGATCAGCAAGGGTTCCTTGAAAAGATTGAGCAGGCGTTGCGTGATGGAGATCGTGAAGAGGATGTAAAAAGGCGGATTTCAATGGCAAAGTCACATAGCTGGCATGCCATTACCGACCGGGTTGTAGCGATTATATCTTCGGTAAATCAGAGAATAGAACTTAATTAGTAAAGCTTATGGGAATCAGGCATCGATTGTATTTGATAAAAGAACACATCAAAAACAACTATCTAATACCAGTGTGTCGGAAATCGAGGTTTCTGAGCAATCTCTATTACTTTTGTTTTTCGGATGAATTTTCTAGAGAGCACCAGAAGGTTCTTCAGGGCAAGTACATGCATTTAAAAGCGTTAAAAGAGAATCGGCCAAATGCATTCCATCTCAGACGACAAGTGCATCGACTTGAGAAGGGATTGATTATGAAAGAAACAAGAAATCTCTTCGCACTTGACTATATTCTCCACACGGTTAAAAATTACAAGACGATTAAAGAAGATATGGAATCTGGGGCGATGATCGCCGACAATGATTTGCTGCTTTGGACAGAACAGGTGCTCGGCAATTATTTTGCGGTGGTGGCATCGCATCCGACGATTGAAGCTGCACGTATATTATTCGAGTCAGCAAATGTCAGCACATGCGAATATCCTGATAGTAATGAACTACAACGTATTCCTTATTTTAGGGGTGACGTTAAACCCAGCGAAGTGACGTATGATGCTCTTTTTGGATTGGCGGTGCGACGGCGTTCTGTTCGCTGGTATCAAAAACAAGCTGTGGAGCGGTCATTGATTGAGAAAGCCGTAGCAATAGCCACCCTTTCTCCAAGTGCTTGCAATCGTCAACCTTTTGAATTTCGGATCTACGATCAGGAAACCATTAAGAATGAAGTAGGAGAAATCCCCATGGGAATCCGACCATTTTACAAGCAGATTCCCGTTTTTGTGGTGCTTGTTGGAAAGCTAAGTGCATACCTCAGTGAACGGGATCGACATGTAATCTACATCGATGGCGGACTCGCGGCCATGTCTTTTATGTTAGCTTTGGAAACGCTAGGCCTGAGTTCTGTGCCAATCAATTGGCCCGATATCGAAGAATTTGAATGTGAAATGGAAAAAGCGATTGAGCTAGATCATGATGAACGCCCGATTTTGCTGATCGGCGTAGGATATGCTGATCAACAGGGGAAAATTCCATTTTCGCAAAAGAAATCGCCACAAGTACTCATTAAATATAACAAAGAACGTCGTGATACCTCTGTCCTCAGCTAAAAAATGGACCTATGACGCCATTGTGATCGGATCGGGTATCAGTGGTGGTTGGGCGGCGAAGGAGTTGTGTGAAAGGGGGTTGAAGACACTGATACTTGAACGGGGTCGAGATGTTCGGCATCCGGTCGATTACCCGACGGCTATGCTGAATCCCTGGGATTTCAGCTTCCGCCTGAACAATACCATAGAAAACATTAAAAAAAGCCCTATCCAAAGCCAGGGATTTGACGAAAGTACGCAACATTTTTACGTGCAAGACGATGAACATCCGTACCGTCAGGTAAAGCCATTCAGTTGGTTCCGCGGCTATCAGGTGGGAGGACGGTCGCTGATTTGGGGCAGGCAATGTTATCGGTTAAGTGACTTAGACTTTGAAGCCAACCGTATAGACGGGCATGGCGTCGATTGGCCTATTCGGTATGCGGATTTAAAACCGTGGTATGACTATGTCGAGTCGTTTGTGGGCATCAGCGGAAAAGCAGAACAGCTACCACAATTGCCTGATGGTGTTTTCCTTCCGCCCATGGACCTGAACTGCGTCGAACAACATCTGGCAAGTGAAATCCGAAAAATGGATCGGGTACTTACCGCTGCGCGTGTAGCCAACCTCACTAGAGGCTGGAAAGGGAGGGGCCCCTGCCAATACAGAAACCTGTGTGCCCGTGGCTGTCCCTATGGTGGCTACTTCAGCAGTAATAGTGCGACGATTCCGGCGGCGTTCGCAACGGGCAACCTGTCGCTGCGTCCATTCTCCGTGGTTAAGGAACTTATTTACGATGAGGACAGCCAGCGGGTAACCGGTGTCCGGATCGTGGATGCGCTTACGTTGGAGGAATTTGAATTTTTCTCGCGGATTGTTTTTGTAAACGCATCCACCATTAACACGACAGCGTTGCTTCTCACCTCAAAATCAACGCGCTTTCCCAACGGCCTTGGAAACGATAGTAACCAACTTGGCCGGAACCTGATGGATCATCATTCTTCTGCCGGGGCACAGGGTACACACGACGGATTTAAAGACCGGTTTTACAAGGGGCGCAGGCCCTGTGGTTTCCTCATACCGCGATACCGTAACCTCGAAGGCAACCCGTCCATCGGCTTTGTACGGGGATATCAGGTGCAGGGTATGGGTATGCGTGAAGGGTGGCAGGAGCGAAAAGGAGAAGCTGGATTTGGAACGAATTTTAAAGAACGATTGTTGACTCCTGGAAATTGGCGAGTTTGGCTGGGCGGTTGGGGAGAATGCTTGCCTAATCCGGATAACCGTATCACATTGGATGAAAGCCAACCTGATAAATGGGGGATGCCCCAGATCGTAATCGATTTTGCCTTTGGTGAAAATGAACACGCGATGCAAGCGGATATCCGAAATAGTTGCGCGGAGATGCTTGAACGGGCGGGATTCCGTGATGTAGATAGTTTCAACTACGAAAAGCCGGGTGGCAGTACGGTACATGAGATGGGAACCGCACGAATGGGAATCGATCCCACTACTTCCGTGCTAAACAAACACAATCAGGTACATGCTGTGCCGAACGTATTTGTCACCGACGGAAGCTGCATGACTTCTTCGGCCTGCCAAAACCCTTCTTTGACGTATATGGCGTTGACTGCCAGGGCGTGTGATTATGCGGTCGGTGAACTGCGGGCCGGCCGACTTTGATGTCGGTGGTGGCCGATGCTTAGCCTAAATATATTTCGTAATTGTATTTGAGTTGGCGGTAAATGTTACGAGTAGCTTTTATCAACCAATTTGAACTGTTTCTCCAGTCGCTTCTCGTCATCGTGCTGGGCTCGTCTGCCGAGTTAGCTTGAACAAAAAGGCCTTTGAAATCATTATAAAAAAAACCTTTTCCTTTGTTTTGGAGAAACGATAAACACATCTGGTATTCGGTTTTATCTCCGCTGATACCCTCTGGGTATTTTCCGAATTTCTCAGCAAAAACGCTCTTTCTAAGGTGCGGGTGATCGGAGTATTGGTAGATCTTCTTATACCGATAGCCGAGAAAAGGGAGGTGCATTTCCGAAAAGCCGAACTCGTTTTCAGGTTTCAGGTAAGGGTATGGAATATAAGCATAGAAACGCATCAGGTCTATCGATGGATCGTTTTCCATCATTCCAAACGCCTGGCTTAGACGCTCCGGAAACGCCGCGGTGGGAATGAAATCTTCCTGTATATACAACGTGTAGGGCGTAGTAATAACTGCTTGGCCTTTGTTGATGTTGTGGCCTAACCCCTTATTTACAGAGGAAACCACCAGCCTGAACGAATAATAATCCGTTAGTTTTTGAATGGCAATCAGGTGTTCGGCGCGACTGCAATCATCCGAAACCACGATTTCGGAAAATGTAAGTCCAAGTTCCTTAAAAGATTGTAATAGCCGATTTAATGATTGACTTCTATTGTAGTGAGTTATCAATAAAGAAACGTTATCAAAATGCATAGTTCGCTTCAATTAAAAAATACGTTGTATCCTTTTTTCGATTTTATTGTATAATTTCTTAAAAAGCCTATTTTTCTCACCAATCGGCTTAAATCCATTCCAAGCTGATTTCTCAACGTACGTATAGAAGATATGCTTATAGTGTTGGTTATAGTTATAGGTTTTAAAAATGGGCTTTCTGCCAGCAAAATGGATAATAAAGGGCTTTTCTATCTCCTCCATGGCGTAGGCATTCCATCTCGAGTCCAGTGACAACCATTGGTTGGCAAAAATAACGTTCATTCCGTAGTTGATCGGGAACGAACTGAATTTGATGTTTTCCGACAGGCAGTTGATAATGCGCATGGCATAATTTTCCTGCTTCCAGCGGCGGTTATTGATTACAAACATGCCCGTATTGAAGTATCCGGTATTTTCAGCCAATCCCAATTCTTTATAATTGCGTATTCCTGCCCATTCGTTACTTACAGTTTTACTGCGGTCAAGCACACCCCCCACGGGGTGGCTATCCAAGTCGATCTCCCATAGTTTGGAAATATCTTCCAGAACGATCATGTCGACATCTAGGTAGATTACCTTTTCAACATCATCTGCCACTAAATGGGGAATAAACAACCGAGCATAGATATTCATAGGAAAGGACGATCGATCCACGGGCAACTCGATGTTATGGGGCATTGCATCGTTTATGTCAATCCATATCAGATTAATCTTGTCGATTCGATGGCATAACCTATTCCTGTTTATCTCAGATAGGTTGTCGGTAATCAAATAGTAATCGATCTTTTCAGCTGCTTGATAATGGTCTTGGATAGATTGAAGTAAGGCACCCTGCATGATAGCTAAATGATTGTCAACAATTGAGGCCAATGTTATTTTTGTTTGTGAAATCATCGCAGTTATATAAGACAATCAAGGGTTCGTAGCTGATTTAAATGTGGTGCCAAAAGCAACGGCCAATATCCGGAACCATAAGATAAGCGCTGACCATTTTTTTTCTAAGATATGTAGTACTTTTAATAACAGGCGATGGTAGGTACTTTTGGGTTTGAATTTCCTGAAAGGGGTTGTCGACAGGTATCCATAGAAACGTGACCTGTAGTGTTCATTGAATTGATAGCCTTTGTAAATAGGCTTCATGCCGGTAAAATGGATAATATGCGGGTTAGGTGTATCGTCCTGGGCGTAGCTATTCCAATGGGCAGGCAATACCGACCATTGATTGGCAAAATACACATTCAAACCATATTGATCAGGGAATGTTGCGTATTGGATATTTTCTTCGATAAAACGAAAAACCTTTTTTGGAATGTCATCTTCCCGCCATTTTTTTATATCCATTACTAAAACCCCCGTATTGAAATATAAGGAATCGGCCGGTATTCCTAGCGCTTTATAGTTTTTGATACCTGCCCATCTTGCACTGACTGTTTTCGCTTTATCCATTACTGCAGCTAAACCGTATCCGGTGATATCCACGTTCCACAACTTGGATATGTCACATTCCACTAGTGTATCCGCATCTAAATAGATAGCCTTTCCGATACCTGGCGGAAGAAAATAGGGGATGCAAATACGGGCATATACGCATAACGGAAATGTAGAGTTGTCTAAGGGAAGCCTTATATGCTTGGGAACCGCTTTTTTTATCGGTATCCAAATCACATCGAAATTGGGCGCCTGAATAATGGATTCGAGTAATCGTCTGTTTTTCCTCGAAATGCCGTCATCGACTATGTATATGGAAATAAAGTCGGTTCCGTGCTGGTTCTCCACGATAGACTTCAGTAATGCGGCCAGCATCACGGCAAAGTGGTTGTTACATACCGTAACGAGGGTGATGTTTTTTGTTTTTGTCATTTTCATCAGGTTACCTCAATTCTTAGACGTTTTCGTATCGTGTGGAGCAAGTGGTGAAAAAAGCGAAGTAAAGCGTTTTACCTCCTTTTTAACACGGTTTACCAATACGCGTAATAGTCCGCCTTCGTGCTGTAAGGTGCGGGGAGCAGTCCAGACCCTGGCGTTGGATGCTCTTACCTGCTTAATCTTGCCAAAAGACATTAGATCAAAACATAGCCGGCCGTCTTCACCCCGGATATTATGACCGACAAACCCGACTTTAAGCCCTAATTCTCTCAGGTATCCCATGCTCATTCCATAAGCGTTCAGGTAAGGCCTCTTCAGATGCCTGAATTCAGCGATCATATCTTTCAACCGCTCATGGATAACCAGTTTCCATCTCGGGTATCCCTTTTCGGGGATGAACGAATACCTTCCATACACACAGACTACCCCCTGCTGTTTTAGTACTCCTATCATCTTGTCTATCCAAAGGGGAGGATAGAGGCAATCGGCATCCGCAAGCAAAACATACATACCCTGTGCATGCTCCTGTCCCAGTTGTCTCGTCGGTCCACAACCCTGAATGGGCTGAAACAATTTTACCACTTCGAGTTTGTCAATAGTTCGCTGTGTATTGTCGGTCGAATTGTTGTTGACAACGACGATCTCGTAGGGGATTGAACTTTCAAGGGCTGACAGGCTGGAAATGCAGTTAAATACATTTACTTCTTCATTCCATGCGGGAATGACAATTGATACAACAGGTTTAGCTGTTTTAAATTTTGCAAGCCGCTGATTGACCTCCTCAAATTTGGACTCCGGAATCTCTGTGAATGCGCGGAAGTTATGATGATGCTGCTTAACCCAACCTGGTGTGCGAAACATAATTATAAATGCTATTTCGCTCAAAAGTAGCTATTGTCAAAGCTACTCACGACAAGAACAGGGCGGGAAATCCCAATTTGTAGTACAAGCACTACAAACCGAATTGATGTTATTCAACAGCACCAACTGACGGCGCGTCGTTGTTGCGGGATTTATTATAGAAATCACGTGTTACAAGTGCTGTTTTTTTTCCATGTCCTTTGGCTGGTGATGCCCCGTCAAGTTTAAACTCCTGTTCATCTACGATTCCAGCCGCTTTTGATGTCTTGAAATAAAGGTTGTTCCATGCAGTCAACATATCTTTCTCGATCGACATGTAACTAACGAAATTGCTCGTCGGATGGGGGGAAGGCAGATTAAACGCTAGGTTATTGAATACCTGACAGGAACCACCGAAAAGTCGGTAGGCATCCACAACAACACCATACCAATCTCGCGATAAATTCAGATTACCACAGGTGTTATGAAAAATCTTGGCATTTATGAATGTCGTTTTGCCGGAAACCATATCGTTTTCGAACGATTGGACTTCAAAGGCAGAGTACTTTCTGGAATTCACAACGATGTTATTGTATACCAGGATTTCCTTTGGTGTGGTACCAATGCTTACGCCCCACGCACGAAGCGCGTTGCCCTGATGACCATTGACATAATTGTCATAGAAGCGGCCATTTCCGCGTAAAAAGAACATGGCATTGTGGTTGTCTTCGCGCATATTAACATCCCGGAATTCATTATGGTGGATATGATAATCCATGGCTATACCAACATAAACAGCATTTCTAACCGTAGGGGAATTGGTAAATGTAACATATGAAACCTCTAGATTTTTGATGAGACCCTGAATAGCAGAACCGTTTATCCCACCACCAAAATTGATTAACGCCCCCGTGTTATTGGCTGTTAAGTAAGAAAAAGTGAGGTTACTTGCATAAGAATCCGGACTTCCATCGTAGATTTTGTCGCTATTATAAGAAATCACATAATTCCCAATGTTTTTAAATTCGATATGCGTGACGCGGAGATTGTTAATGGCCCCATCAAGCGTAATCGCCCGATATTCGTTGTCCCTGAACAAAAAACCTCTTTTGATCCCAACGTCGCCGTCACCACTGATGGAAACATGCGAAACGTCGGAAATCTGCATATGTTTACGGAAACCGATCATCTCTACCAATCCATCATTGGTAATCCGGATCGGACAACCTTCTTGACCTTTCAGGTTTTTGATTTGGATGCTCGTGTAGGCCCCTCCTTGAACAACTATAGCAGTTTGGCAGTCATATTTCTTGCTGTTGCCATCAATGACGAGCTTCCCCTCGGCATCGCCGGAAAGTATAATTTTTTTTGATTCGGATTCCGCTGGTTCGGCGGTCTCCTCCTGATCAGCCTCCTCGTTTTCAGTATCCGGAGTAGTTTCGGTTTTTGCATTTTCTACAGCGATAACATTTTTTTCGCATGAAGAAAGTGATATCCATATAAATAATAAAATGAATGTCAATGATTTACATAGTAAAACCATAATAAAATGTTTGCCGTTCAAAGGTAAGATAGATCATTTTGTAGTAAAATTACTACAAATAAAAATAAACCATTTAAAATTTTAAAGTTTAATTTTATTTTTTTTACAAAATGAGGGTATCTACCAAAGTCAGGACACTTTATGGAATAGTTTACGATAGATATCCGGATAAAATTGGACAGCATATTTCCAAGGTGCCCAAAGGTTTATCCCGAAAAGACTTTTCAGGTAATGTCGTGCGACCAGAAAAAAGGATATTCGTGCCGTGAGTGCACCATATACTGCTCCAATCACGCCAAATTTCTGAATGAGGAAGATATTTAAGACAATATTGAACGCACCCGTGAATAGAACCAACAGGAAGTTTAACTTCGTGTTGCCGGTTGATTCTAGAATAGTTCCTGTTTGTCTGCTATACGGGATGAGGAGACAATAAAGCAAGGTTACACGCAATAAGGGAATGGCGTCCAGATACTGTTCGCCTACGATAATGTGGATAATTGGTTCAGCAAATAGATACAGGATCAACACAACGGGTGTGAGGATGGCTAAAATGGATCCTACGGATTTCTCGTACAGCAGTTTCATGGCATCTCTTCCATCCGATTCGAAGCGGATCGCACCTTGGGGAAATACAATGGTTGCCATGGCGTTTGTCGGGATGTGTGCCATGTTGCTGATCCGGTTAGCAATATTGAACGAACTCACGGCTGCCGGGGCCAACAGGGCGCCCAGCATCATTTGGTCCATCACGTTAGAAAAGGTGGCGTGAAGGGAGGTAGCCATTGTATATTTGCCGTAATTCAACAGTTTCTTTGCCCATTCCAAATCGAATTTCCATTTGAATGTTAAGTGCCTTCGTGCATAGTGCCATGAAACGATTGTGCCGACGGCTGCTGAAATGATGTTGAGTTCAACGAGCTGGATAAGTGTTAGCGCATAATTTAAAAAATAGGCGACGATGAGGGCAACGAGAAAAAGAAATTGCTTCAAAAAACTTGACAGAAATAAACCTTTGAAGTTAAGGTATGCTTGTTCGATGGCATTGCACTGCATCTGTATCCCGACAATAAAAAAGGAGATGAGATAGAGCCATAACATATTGCTGATTGCCGGAGCATCCCAGATATGACCTAGTAGTGGCGCAATACCCGCTAATATAAGAGCAAGTATGGTGGTTACAACCATATTGATGGCAAACGACGTGGCGATGATTTTTCCACGATCGTTGTCTTCCGACACGGAGACGTACTTTATAAGGGCATTTTGAATGAGCTCATTCCGGGTGATTTCGCTGAGTGATATAGTAGAAAGAAAAAGAATCCACGTACCGTAATCATCCTTTGAGGTTAACCTCACTAGGAAAAAGAATCCAGCGAATCCAACGATGAAATTACAGACCTGCTGTAATATACTGACAGTACCGGAACGTATCCAATAATTCGCTGCGAATTTCCTATTGCTATTCTTCATCAACTGTTAATCCCAGCGGTTTATTAGCTGCCATGGCTTTCTGATTGATAGATTTCGGACAATTCATTGAGTTGTTCTTGGAGTTTTTTGCTTAATACGCTGACTACAGGCTCACGGAACAACTGCGAGTGATTGCCCGGTATTTCGATGATTCGGATGTCACCCAGAACGTAGGGCTCCCAACCGTTCGTCTCGAAATAGGGGATATACAACGTTTTTACAGCCGACTTAAACAATGTAATTGATCCTTCGTAAGGAGATAATGCGTACGCTTTTATTGCAGCTAAATATTGCTTTTGCAGCAACGCTGCGTGTTGCGGGGGATCGTTGAATAATTGCTTGTTGGGGAAGGCTCTTTTAAATAACTTATACCATTCACCTCTTGCATAGAGGTATTTATCTCTCGTGTATAAACGGGGATTTTTCGCGAATAAGACAGGGATCGATAGTACCTTTTTTATTTTATATTGGAAGATTTTCCAACGATTTTCTTCAAGCAACTGTGCTGCAGCTTTATTGGTATAGGTGTCAAATAGCCCCACGAAGAGCACTTCTTTCCCCATACCTTTCAATTGCTTGGCCATTTCGATGGCAACGATACCACCATATGAGTAGCCTGATAATGCATAGGGACCATCAGGATTGTGTTGCAAAATTTCTCGATTATAATCAGCGGCAATTTCCTCCAGTGTCTGGCTCGGACGGGGTACACCGTCTAGCCCCTTCGCTTGTAGCGCAAAAACCGGTTGATCGGAATCGAGGTGTTTCAATGCTTGCTGAAAAAACAATACATTCAGTCCGATACCGTGGATAACGTAAAGCGGCGGCTTTTTCCCACCACGCCTAATCATAACCAGGCTTTTCCAGTCTTCTTCGTGGTTTTCCTTGGTTTGTTCGATACGTTTAGCCAGTTCAGCAATAGTGGGTGCTTTAAATAGGCTGCTTATTGGAAGTCGGAAACCTGCTTTCTTTTCCAGCATGGTGATCATCTTCACCGCAATCAATGAATGGCCGCCGATGTCAAAGAAATTATCATTCAAACCGATATCGGTGATGCCAAGACATTCTTCCCAGATGGAAGCAACAAGATTTTCTAAATCCGATTTCGGAGACTTCTCTCCCTGTTTCTGTAGTTGCCAATCAAACGCTGGCAATGCCTTTCGATCAACCTTTTTATTGGGGGTTAATGGAAATTGCTGGAGAGCAACGTAATGTGCCGGAACCATGTAATCTGGGAGGACCTTGCGTAATTCGCTTTTCCAAAATTTAGTAAGCTCAATCGGTACCTTCGTCGCCTCATTGACCAGAGGTTGCCTGATGAAGTCAACCGCTTTTTTAGTAACCAACGTACCTAACTGCGACGGCATTGCCGGAACCGCGTTTTTTATGGTCGGCGGCAGGAATATGGCATCAAAACGACCATCTGTGCCATCCGTACTCCAGCGGATGCGCGTATCGTAACCGTGCTTTTCGCCTATTGCCCAACAGATGTCGGGTAAGAAACCCGCTGATTCTGCGTCGACTTGAGGTCTGATATCCCCAACTGTCTTTTGGCTGGCTTCGGGACTCTGTAAAATCGTCGACAGACAGAAGTCTTTAGCCGTCCTTTTATTGGGTATGCCCGTGATGGATATGGCTTTACCGGAAGAGGCCGAAAGTAGCTGATGTATTCCGTCTTCAGATCCTACCTTATCCCAACCTAAATCGACATCCGGCGAGATGATTTTATGCGCTGAATTGACATAAAGCCATATATCATAGTGATAGTTGGTGGTTTCGTTCAGTAGTAGTCCTTTCCGCAATTGAATATCTACGGCAGTAATCGCCGGCATTAATTTCGGCAGAAGATAAAAGAAACCGGGATCAGCAACGAGTTCTTCTTCTATCCGGACCCGGTTTTTTACCACCTTCTGGAAACGAGATAGGGGAGTATGATCGGATGAACGTTTGAACTGATCGATCGCATGGCACATTTCAAGCGAGTTTTTTCCCTGCATATCACCAATGAAAATGCAGCCACCAGGTTTAACCACTTCGGCTGCGTTTTCAATGACTTTTAAAAAGTAATTTGCGTCTGGGAAGTATTGTGCAACACTATTGACCAGTACTAAATCGACGGATTTTTCGGGGACCCCGTTGAAATCATCGGCAGGAGCTGTCTGGGCATCGACATGGCTCCATTTGTCAGGATAAGCAGCGAGTTGTTCACGTAATTTGTCAATGGCGGTCTGTGCATAGTCGGTTGCCAAATAGTAGGCAGTAGATGGGGCAAGTTCGAATAGGATTTGACCGGCACCGCTGCCCACTTCCACAATGCGTTTGGCTTCGATTTTCCCAATGCGATCAATGGATTCTTTTAGCCATTCTTCTGCTTGATACTTTAACTCTTCGCTATTTTCCAGTTGACGGTGAATACTCCCATCAATTTCGTGTTCTGCGAGATTGGCAGCTTTGTTGAATTCGACACCTGTGTCGTAGATGGTGTCCCATCGGTCTTTCCATGAAACAGCATCGTCGTCGCCGAACGTACTGTCGCGATCACCAACGACATAGGCTACAAGTTGGGTGTCTCCTTTGGGGTTGGGTTTCGCTTCGACTATCGCTTCCTTTATGCGCTGCAAGGTACTTAGCTGGTATTCGATTTCGCCGAGCTCTATACGATGTCCTCTGATCTTGACTTGATTATCTTTCCGACCCAGACATTGGATTTCACCGTTATCCATAATTTTACCAAGATCTCCCGTAGCATACATGTAATTTCGATTATCCGTCAGGTCGGGCACAAACCGCTCATTATTGAGTTCAGGGCGATTTAAGTACCCTTTTGCTACACCGTCGCCCGCAATAAATATTTCACCAGTTTCACCAACAGGCACGGGTAAAAGATGTTCGTCTAGGATATAAACCGTCGTATTGGCAATGGGATTACCGACGGTAATGGGAGTATGGCCTAGCGTGATCTCTTTGACTGTCGACCAGATGGTCGTCTCGGTTGGCCCGTACATGTTCCAGACCGATGTGCACCGGATAAGTAACTTATCTGCCAACTCTATCGGAAAGGGTTCTCCACCGCAAAGCGCTTTCACCGGAATTGGGTTTTCCCAATCCGTGTCTAACATCATGCGCCAAGTCGAGGGTGTGGCTTGCATCATGGTCACTCGGTTGTCCACTAGGGAACGAAGAATAGCTTGCCCATCACGGGCGGTTTCCATATCGCTAATCACCAACGTGGCTCCAATAGTTAAGGGAAGGTATAATTCTAATCCCGCGATATCGAACGATATGGTCGTAATATTGAACATGACATCTTCCCGCTGTATGCCGGGTTGGCGCTGCATGCTCAACAGGAAATTTAGCAGGTTGGAATGTTTGATTTGGACACCTTTTGGTTTTCCACTTGAGCCGGATGTATAGAGTAAATATACCAAATCATCGCCAGTTATCGATATCGGCAACGGGCTGGTTGGCTGCGTATCCAAATTCATCTGTATACCATCAAAGGCGATTGTCGATATACTGGATTCCCAACGATTTTTGTGGTGGCTTTCACTGATGAGATATTGCGCTTGTGAATCCAATAACATAAATTCGATTCTATCCGACGGATACTCTGGATCTAACGGCAGGTATATGGCTCCCGACTTGGTAATGCCGATCAATGCTAGTAGCATGTCAATTGATCGGTCCATGGCTACGCCGATAACTTCTCCCTTTTTAACGCCCAAGCTTAGTAAGTAGTGGGCGAATTGATTGGTTCGATCTTCTAATTGCCGATAGCTGATCCGTTGGTTCTTAAAAATCACGGCTATTTTTTCAGCATTTTCCACGGCCGATGCAGCAATTAGGTTAATGAAGTTCGATGATGCGTCATAATCCAGTTGTTCTCCGGCAACGATGCTCTTGGTCGCCGTCGAGTCGGTTAGGCAGAGTTCCCGGATGGTGCCATTTGGATCATCCGCAACTTGCGTTAGCAGGTAGGCAAACTCATCCATCATGGAAGTGATAGTTTCTGTCTTGAAAAGATCACTGTTATAAGACCATTCTAATACCACGTGATCGCTGGTGTTGGTGATATTCAGAAATAGTTCAAACGCTTCAAATTCCCTTGGATTAGAAACGAGTGTATGTGCAAGGTCATCAAACGTTACCGCATTATCCATCCCAATATCTACATTGAACATCACAGGTATCAACGGAATACGACTGTCATCGCGGGGGACCTTCAATTTTTTAACCAATTCTCCAAACGTGAATCGTTGGTTATCATACGCATCGAAAAACGATTTCCGTCTTGATTTCAAGTACTCATTGATGCTGATTGTGACGTCTATTCTACTCCGCAAAGGCAATAGATTGACGCAATGTCCTACTAAATCGAATTTCTCCATCGCCAACTGACCGGCTGTTGGCAGACCGACGGTGATGTCCGATTGTTTTGTTTTCTTATGCAAAAATAGCTCAAACGCCGCTAGTAGGGTGTTTACCAAGCTGCACCCGGCTTTAGCGCCCACTTGCCTGACGCGTTGAACCAGCTCGTGGGTTAGTTGAAAATCAATCCTGTGTCCTTTGAAAGACTTGGGTGACTTTCTGGGGAAGTCGGTTGGTAAGTCCAAAACCGGGATATCTCCGCGATAGAGGTTGGTCCAATAGCGCTCGGCCTTTTGGTAAGCCGTCGTTTGTTGGTAGCGTAATTCTTCTTTGACATAGGCGCTGATTTGGTGTGGAACAGACAGAGTGGGATTGATACCACGGATAAATCCATTATAAATTTTACTGATATCTTCCAACATCACCCCGGTAGACCATCCGTCACCAATAATATGGTGTTTAAATAACGTGAAATAATGGCATTGCGGAGAAAATTTGTGGATAAAGAACCGAAACATAGGGCCTTCTTCTATATCGAATGGAATGTGCATTTGTTGCGTCAAAAATGCTTTAAATGCTATCTTTTTTTCTTCTTCTTCGATTTCTGAAAAATCCTGAAAATCAGTTTCGAAAGGGATGTCGTCATAGATCATCAAGTGCTCTCCATTTGAGCTTACGGTCGCCCGGAGGGCTTCATGTCTCAACACCAAATGCCTGAGTGCAGATTCAAATGCGCTTCGCTGAAAATTACCTTTTAATATTAAGGAAACCGACTCATTGTATGAAAGGTTAGCCTCGTGTTCACCGATAGCGCAAGCCAACCAAATTTCTTTCTGCGCTTCGGTCGTATAAGTTACTTTCTCGATCTTCCTGGCGTCAGAGAACGGATTGAAATCAACGGGGATTAGATTGTATGTGTTATTCATAGGGATAAATTAATTCAATTGTAAATAATTGCCGGGATTTTTTTCGTCCATTACAAACCAAGCAGGATTGCCTGATTTATCTTTTCCTAACCGCGCATTTGGAAGCGGCGGTACCGAGAACGGATCGATAATCTCTTCACTGGATTCCGAATGTTCGTAATCTGGGATGAGGTCTACGGCCTTTAATTCAATCAGACTCTCTTCAAATTTTTCGATGATCGTTTCGATATCGCTATCACTATGGGCGGTTGTCAAAAAGCATGAAAACCCTTCCAATATATGGATTCCTTTCAGGCGCATCACCGTAAAGAACAACTCGGAATAGGGATACTCTTCTTTGAACTTGATACGCCAAAGTGAACCGAACTGGGCGATGTACATGGGCACCCGTAGGCGTTGGCAAATGTGATTTAATTTATGTGCAATGTATGCTGTTTTTCCATTCAGCGTTTCCTGAAGTTGAGGACCTTGTGTTTTTAGGTATTGTAAGGAGGCCTTTGCGGTAGCAAGTGCCAGGGGATGGCGCACAAAGGTGCCGGCAAAATAGGTCACACCGATTTCCGGGATGGAGTTGTCACCATATTGCCAAAAACCACCGTCTAAGGCATCCATATATTGCTTTTTTCCGGCAATGATTCCTATTGAAATCCCCCCACCGGCTACTTTTCCGTAGGTACCCAAGTCGGCTTGTATCCCGTACATCCCTTGAATGCCCCCCGGATGGAAGCGGAAACCGGAAATAACTTCATCAAAAATCAAAACGATATCCAGCTCTTGGGTTAGCTGCCTAAGTTTTTTCAAGAACTCCAATGGTCTTAATTCACAATGCCGACTTTGGATGGGTTCGACCAAAATGGCGGCGATCTCTTCGGACCGTTCTCTTATAATATCGAGTGATTCGTCTCTGTTATAATCCAGGATAAGCATGTTTTGAACGTTTTCAGCCATAATTCCTGGAGCGGCGGGAAAGGTCTTTAGTTTTTTATTGCTCCGCACGATCACTTCGTCTGTAATACCATGGTAAGAGCCGGAAAATGCAACCACTTTCGATCTGCCAGTTACCGTTCGGGCGATCCGCATAGCACCAAGTACTGCTTCGGATCCGGTATTACATAGCGCAGCACGATCGAAGTTGGTAAATTCGCAAATCAGTTTACATACGTCGCCAGATAGTTCATGTTGGGGGCCAATTTCATAACCTTTCTCTATTTGCTCAATCAAGGCCGCTTTGATGAAATCGGGCTGATATCCTAACATGTTGGATCCAAATCCGTTCAACGCATCAATATACTCGTTGCCATCAATATCCCACAATCTGCTTCCCTTCGATTTGTTGACGACGACAGAATAAACGAGTTCCTTGATTGTCGGTTTGAAACCGGATACCACACGGGGATCAGCCATATGCGCGCGGTGTGCTTGGGTATAGGATTTGCTTTTGGCAGTTTTGGAGTTATAGCTTGCTGTTAATTGAGCGACAAATTCATGTTGCTTGTCGGTAAGTGCAACCGCCTGCTTTTCGATACGGGCTCCTGCTCCGAAAGAGTGGGCCGTTTCCTGAGGTTCGTCTACCGAAGGTACACGGCTCGGTTGCGAATTGATCTCGAGTTGCCGCGACGGGGCAGCTTGACTGCCGTTTTGAGTAGGTACAGCGGAGGGTTGAAGGGAATTGTTTTGCCCTTGTAACAGCATCAATTGTTGCGAAAGCAGTTGCAGCTGTTGACTGATAAGGTTGATCGCAACGGCGTTTGTATTAGCCGCAGCCATTCCGACGGGCACGCCGTTGGATACGGGCGGCTGAGGTATTGGGACGGGATGCTCAGTGACCCCTGTTTGAGTGGTTAGGTGCTGAGGTGCTTCCTCGGGCAATTGCTGATCCAAATAGGTCGCTAACCGGTCAAGTGTAAAATAGTCTTCGTTCAGCTGTCGGAACGTAATCGGAACATTGAATTCTTTCTTCAGAAGTAGCGCAACTTGGGTTAATAATAATGAGTCCAGCCCGATTTCCATAAAGCCCATATCAACGGGTACGATGTCCATTTCCAAGCCGGAAGCATCTTCGAGAATAGTTCTTAGTGTTTGGGTAAGCGTATCTTTTCTCATCTTATTTGATATTATGATGTTGTGTGTTTCATGATTATTTCCTTCGACCCAATAACGTTGTCGATTATAGGCGTATGTCGGCAAGTCTGTAAATCGCCGTGTTTCCTGTTGTTCGTAAAAAGACTGCCAATTCGGATTGAATCCATGCTGCCACAGTAAACCCAGCGTGTTCAAGAGAGTCAGGTAGTCGGCATCGACTGATTCCCGTTGAGTAAGCGACGGCAATGCCAGTGGTTTTTTTTCCTTCGGAAGCTGCTGTTTCACCAGTGTAGTCAACGTTTTTCCTGGTCCCATTTCAATAAAAATCTCGTAGTCTGCTAAAAGTACGCTTGCAGCCTTCGAGAAGTTGACCGTAGCCCTGAGATGCCTCGCCCAATATGCAGGATCTTTGGCCTCATCGACGCTCAGCCAATTTCCGGTAACCGTAGAGCAGATCGGAAGGGTAGGATCATTCAGCTTAATGGTTGCGACAACTTCCTGGAAGGGCTCTACAACAGTATCCATCATTGACGAATGAAATGCATGGCTGGTATGCAGAAGTTTGTTGGCGATATGTCTATCGTTCAGCAGTCCACTGAACGCTTGGATATCGCTCTCTGCTCCGGAGACCACGCATAATTGGGGACTGTTGATTGCTGCGATATCCAGTTGTTCAGGTAGCAAGGGGACAAGATCGGATACATGGTGTCTGACAGATAACATAGCGCCTGTTGGCAACCCCTTCATCAACTTCGCCCGCGATGCGATTAATTTTATCGCATCTTCCAATGAAAATATGCCTGAAAGGTGAGCTGCCACAAATTCTCCGATGCTGTGGCCGATTAAGGCGGACGGACGCATGCCCCAATGCATCCAGGTATGCGCCAAGGCGTAACCGATCGTAAACAGTGCTGGTTGGCTATACAAGGTGTCGTGCAGCCGCTCTTCTGCGTCCACCAATAATTCCGTGGGATAGATCACTTTACGTATATCTATCCCCATTTCGATTAGGAATATTTCCGCACATCTGTTGACGGCTTCTTGGAAGACCGGCTCGTGCCGGTATAAAGCCAATCCCATATTGATAAATTGGGCGCCTTGCCCCGGAAACATAAAAACCACATCGCTAATCGGGGTTTCAGCCGTTTTGTTTGAAGGATTCCATAAATCAGTGTTTCTTAATCCTTCTTTTAATTCAGTCGCATCGGACACAACTAAAAAGGCGCGGTTGGAAAAGTCCTGCCGGGCTGTATGGAGTGTGTAGGCGACATCTGTAATTTGCCCGTCCGATAAACCAGCTATCGCATGGTGTAGCTTCTCTGCATACTGTACGAGGCTTTTTGTGTGTTTCGCCGACCAGCAGATGAGGTGTGCTGGTCGTCTTGGAGGCAGATTTGTTGGTTGGGACTCTTTTTGTAATGCAGATGACGTGTTATTGCCGACCACTACGTGCACATTAGTGCCTCCAACCCCAAAAGAACTCACGCCTGCCAGCCGATTGGTTTCAGTCCACGGTTTTAGTGCAGTGTTGACAAAAAAGGGACTGTTGGCGAAATCGATGTGATTATTTGCCTTTTCAAAATTGATGGAAGGGGGAAGCTGTCGGTGATGGATGGATAATGCGGCTTTGATTAATCCCGCTATTCCGGCGGCATTGGTTGTATGTCCCATATTGCTTTTTACGGAACCAATCGCACAAAACTGCATTTTCTGCTGCGAGCCGAAAACCATTTTCAGCCCTTCGATTTCGATGGGATCTCCCAACGGGGTTGCTGTACCGTGTGTTTCGATATAGCTGAGTTGCTCCGGTAAGATGTCTGCGTCGGCTAAGGCATTTCGAATAGCATTGGCCTGTCCTAGTGCATTGGGTGCGGTGAAGCTCCCTTTTTCTCCACCATCGTTACTGATTCCTACGCCCTTGATAACCGCATAGATGGTATCACCGTCTGCTTGCGCTTGTTTTTTGGATTTCAAGACTATCACCCCGGCCCCATCGCTGAATACGGTTCCCGTAGCCGAAGCATCAAAGGGTCGACAATGCCCATCCTTACTCAATATAGCACCTTCTTCATACAGATGGCCACTAACGATCGGAGGGCTTATTGAAGCGCCTCCCGCTAGGGCGACATCACATTGTCCTGAACGGATGGCTTGGACAGCCTGGGCTACCGCTAATAGCGAAGTTGAGCATGCCGACTGCACGGTAATTGCTGGGCCTTTTAAATTCAAGGCATAGGCTGTTCTCGACGCTATGTAATCTTTGTCGTTGACGGTCGTCACCTGAAAGGTTCCGGCTCTCTCAATCAGCTGTTTGTTGGGCAGGACATTGTTGACATAATAGGTGTTGTACCTGCACCCCGCATAAACCCCTACCGAACCCCGATACTTTTCGGGCACACAGCCGGCGTCTTCCAATGCTTCCCATGCGATTTCCAGAAAAATCCGCTGTTGGGGATCCATTAACTTGGCTAGTGCGGGTGTGATCCCGAAGAAGGCGGCATCGAAATCACTGACCTCGTCGAGTATACCTCTGGCTTTAACGTAATCTGGATGAACCCGAAGCGATAGTGGGATGGAAGGATCTAGCTCGCTGTCGTCAAAGAATCGGGTGGTCTCCTTGCCACTCCTCAATACCTCCCAATATTCATCGATCGACCGTGCGCCCGGAAAGCGACAAGACATGCCGATAATTGCTATATCATCCTGATCTGCTGGTTCAATGTGACGAATACCATTAGTAGAAATGTCTGATTCACCAGCAAGGAACCTCGCCAAATCCTTCAGTATAGGGTATTGGTATAATGTGGTGATAGCCAGTTTAATATTGTGTTTATCATAAAGTGTTGCTACCATTTTTTGAGCAAGCAACGAATTGCCCCCTAATTCAAAAAAATTATCGTTGACACCTACACGGCTGATATGAAGGACAGCGGCCCAAACCTGGGCCAATAGTTTTTCCAATTTCTTTCCCGGTATAACGAATGATTGTTCGGATAGGGCAGTCGCGTCAGGGATGGGCAGTTTTTTTTTGTCGATTTTACCGGTATGGGTAAGCGGAAACCGATCAAGTGGCATCAAGATACTAGGTACCATATAGGGGGGCAACTGGGAACGGAGGTATGTAAAAATTGCCGATTTGTTAAAGTCGTCTTTAACAATGACATAGCCGACGAGCTGCTTGTTTCCCAATGGGTCGTCCTGCGCCGCCACCGTACATTGGTTGACACTCGGGGCCTGCTGAAGGGTATGTTCTATTTCAGCCAGCTCTACTCGGTAACCCCTGATCTTTACCTGCTCGTCCACGCGGCCTACGTATTCAAGTTTTCCTCCCGGTATCTGTCTGACCAAGTCTCCGGTACGATATATCCGTTCAACGATTCCGTGCTCATTAAGAAGGAACCGCTCGCTCGTTTGCACGGGCAAGTTAAGGTAACCGCGCGCCAATTGGTCGCCACCGATAAACAGTTCCCCTATATCATGATCCGATACGGGAATGCCTTCTGGCGTAAGGATATATTGCTTGATGCCGGGCAACGGATTCCCAATTGGAACATTTCCGATGGCCTCTATGTCGTCAACCGTGCAACGATGTTCGTGTGTCGATATGCAGGTTTCCGTAGGCCCATACTTATTTATAAATTCCACTTTGCCCAACCAATTTGCGACGATGTGCTTCTTGCAGGGCTCGCCCGCAGAGATAATCCGTACAAGGCTACGATATGTTTTTACAGGAACCTGCTCTAGAAAAGATGGAGTGGCATGAAGATGTGTGATTTGCTGTTCATCAATAAACGATGAGAACAATGCCATGTCTTGCCGAACATCTTTTGGTAGGAGGACCAATGTGGCGCCGTAACCTAATGTTAAGAAAATCTGCTCAACCGAAGCATCAAAACTGTAGTTGGAAAATTGTAAGATTCGTTCATCGTTGCGAATATTCAAAAATTCGCCTTGTTTCTTTATATAGGCTAATAAGGGGCCATGCTCCATCAAAACACCCTTTGGTCGCCCGGTGGACCCCGATGTATAAATGATGTATGCTAACTGTTCGCGGCTGGGGCGGTGTGGCAGGTTCTCCGGCGATTCACGACAGATATCGGCGACTTCCTGGTCAATTAATAGTACGCGTTTTGGCATGTTTTCTATCAATAGGGTGCGGAGATCGTCACCGCTGGTCACGACCAATGACGCGTCTGTATCTTCCAATAAATAGGATATCCGGTTAGCAGGGAACGCGGTGTCTATGGGGACATAGGCCCCACCGGCTTTCAATACGCCTAGTATCGCGACAAGTGTCTCAAGAGGATCGCTTAGCAAGATAGGAACAGGTATATCCGGCATGACGTAATTACGCACCAGCAAGCGGGCCAGCTGGTTCGACCGTCCATTCAATTGAGAATAGGTCAATGATTTATTGCCAAACGTAACCGCCGTTTTGTCCGGGGTGCTTGCCACATGTGAATCAAAAAGATCAAGTATCGAGTTTTTCATTGGTACCTCTTGCTACTGTTCGTCAAATTTATAGTGGAATGCTGGTGCGCACAACATATTGATATTGAATAATTTTCTTTTGTAGAAATAAACCTACAGACAACCAACTTTCAAGCCGGAGGTTTCCATTTATTTCCTAATTTTGGCGTCAAATTAGCGAGGACGTCTTTCATGCATGCCAGTATCATTTCCATTATTACAGTCGACTATAGGCAACCAACGCATACATTGCAATTACTGCAATCCATCAAGCGTTACATGGGAAATGTCAACTTGGAGGTGATCGTCGTCGATAATGGTAGTATAGAAGATAACGAAGCCTTGTTCCAAACGGTTTATCCACAGGTCGTGTATATCCGCTCAAAAGAAAACCTCGGCTTCGCAGGTGGTAATAACCTCGGCATCCGGCGTGCCAAAGGGGATTATTTACTCTTTTTAAACAACGACACGGAAATTACGGCCGGTTTTATTTCCACGTTGCAGAAAGAATTGGAAAATCATCCGGATATCGGTCTCCTCTCTCCGCTTATCTTATATTTCGATGACCAACGCAAAATTCAATACGCCGGTTATACACCGATGAATTACCTAACTGGTCGAAACCGGGGCATGGGCTTCATGGAAGAAGATATCGGTCAATACGATCATGTGACCACCGAAACAGGTTATTGCCATGGTGCGGCGATGATTTGCCGCAGAGCTGACCTTCAACGGGTGGGGCTGATGGAAGAACATTTCTTCCTGTATTATGAGGAACTGGATTGGTGTGAGAAATTTAAACGCGCCGGGTTAAAAATTGGTTTTACTGGCAAGGCGAAAATCTACCATAAAGAGTCTATGAGTGTAGGGAAGGAAAGCCTATTAAAGACCTTCTTCATGGTACGCAACCGGTGGTTGTTTATTCGGCGAAATGCGAAATGGCCGTCAATGCTCGTTTTTAGTGCCTATTATCTGCTTGTTGCTGTTCCGTTTCTCCTGCTCAAATACCTCGTAAAGGGTCGGGTTGATCTGTTCCGGGCCGCCTTGCGAGGTGTCGCATGGAACCTAACACATCGGAGCCGAAGTCGCAGTCTTGGAATCGTACTTCCTGTTGCCTAATTTCTTTATGCAGAGATAGTTGTTTCCAGTTCAGAACGGATCGCTTTCTCTAATTCGGCACTCGCTGCGGCTAACGGCAATCTTACAGTGGGCCCACAGATCCCCAATTGATGCAAAATGGCTTTCACACCAGCAGGATTACCCTCTACAAAGCAAAGTTCAATAATACGTATCAGTTTGCTATGTATCTTGCGTGCTTCCACGTAATTATTGTCGCGACATAACTTCGCAAGTGCAGCCACTTCAGAAGGAAAAGCATTGCCCACCACGGAAATAATACCGACGGCACCCAATGCCATCATGGGCAATGTCGCCGGATCGTCGCCGGATATGAGCAAAAAGTCATCGGGCTTGTCTCGCATAATTTTGCTGAACTGGTCAAAACTACCCGAAGCTTCTTTGGTGGCGATGATGTTATCAACTTCTCTGGCCAAGCGCACAGTGGTTTCTGCACTGACATTACCGCCTGTTCTTCCCGGTACATTGTAAACAATTACGGGAAGGGGGGAAGCCGCCGCCACTGCCTTGTAATGTTGAAAAATACCTTCTTGCGTGGGTTTGTTGTAATACGGACTTACCGAAAGGACGGCAGAATATCCGGATGTATCGAACGAGCGAAGCTGATGTACCACCTCGGTCGTATTGTTCCCACCAATACCCGCAACCAATGGCACTTGGCCGGCAACCTTTTCTGCCGTAAACGCCCATACGGCCTTTCGTTCGATTTCGGACAGCGTCGCCACCTCGCCGGTGGTACCCAAAGAAACCAAGTAATCCATGCCACCGTTGATCTGGTGATCGATCAGTTTTTCCAGACCTTCGAAATCGATCGTCCCGTTCGAATAAAAAGGGGTCACCAAAGCTACCCCAGCGCCGTAAAGCTCGTCCATGTCGTTATAGTAATTTGGCGGTCAAAATTAAGGGAAATAAATGATTTATTACACTATGTTCCGATCAATTGTAGCAGTTCCTGTTCGGAAATAATCGGTATCTCCAGCTTTTCCGCTTTTGCTAATTTCGAAGGTCCCATTTTGTCGCCCGCTACGAGGTAATCCAGCTTTCCCGATATGCTGCTCAGCAGTTTCCCGCCATGGCTTTCAATAAGTGCGGTAAGTTCCTCCCGACTGAATTGCTCGAATACACCCGAAATGACGAAGCTTTTGCCCGCCAGTGCATCTCCCAGCCGTTCGATTTCCTTTTCTTCGACCGCCAATTGAAGGCCATGCTGCCGCAGACGCTCTATTTGTTCCCGATGCAACGCATTGGCAAAGTACTCGGTTACGCTTTCGGCGATGCGTTCGCCGATTTCGTAAACCGATTGGATTTCCTCTTTGGATGCTGTCATCAGACCGTCAATGGTTTTGAAATGGTTTGCCAGTTTTTTTGCCACCGTTTCACCTACATATCGGATGCCGAGTGCAAACAGCACCTTTTCAAATGGTTTTTCCTTGGATTTCTCGATACCGGTAATCATGTTGTCGATAGATTTCTGGCCGAAACGCTCCAATTGAACGAGCTCATCCTGTTTATCTCCCAGCGTGTAGATATCCGCGATGTTGTGGAGCAACTCCCGCCTAAAAAACGTCTCGATCGTCTCGTCGCCCATGCCCTCGATGTCCATGGCTTTGCGGCCGATGAAATGCTGCATGCGGCCTACGATCTGTGGCGGGCAACCATCTTCGTTGGGGCAATAGTGAACAGCTTCACCGTCTTTGCGTACCAATGGGGTTCCACATACCGGACAAAGAAGCGGATAGAGGATCGGCTGTGCGTCCGGATGGCGTTTCAGGAGGTTTACACCCATAACCTTGGGAATAATTTCTCCTCCTTTTTCCACGAATACCGTGTCGCCTTCCCGCAGATCCAATCGCTCGATTTCGTTGGCGTTATGCAGACTGGCCCGTTTTACGGTTGTGCCCGCCAGCAAAACAGGTTTCAGGTTGGCCACAGGGGTCACTGCACCGGTACGCCCCACTTGGTAACTGACCGACAGGAATAGCGTTTCCACCTGTTCGGCTTTGTATTTATAGGAAATCGCCCAACGGGGTGACTTAGCAGTAAAGCCCAATTCTTCCTGCTGGCCGTAGTCGTTTACCTTAATGACGATGCCGTCTATGTCATAGCTCAGGTTGTACCGTTCCCCTTCCCATTTCGCAATAAAGGCGAGTACATCCTCAATAGAAGTACAAAGCGCGGTATGATCGCACACGTGGAATCCCCAGGATTTGACCGCCTGGAGGCTATCCCAGTGATTATTGAACAACCGGTTGCGGTTGTCGCTATAAAGGAAGTAGAGAAAACAGTCCAACGGACGGCGAGCCACCTCGGCTGAATTTTGCAGTTTGATCGTGCCGGCAGCAAAATTACGGGGATTCGCGTAAGCCATTTCACCGTTTTCAACCCGCTCGTTATTCAACCGCTGAAAAGCGGGGCGGTGCATGAAAATCTCGCCCCGTATTTCAAACAGATCTGGATACCCGTTGGTCCGTAATCTGGTGGGAATCTTCTTAATGGTACGCACATTGGTTGTGACCTCGTCGCCTTGGATGCCGTCCCCTCGGGTGACGGCCCGCTTCAATTGACCATGCTCATACGTGAGACTGATGGATAGTCCATCAAATTTTAATTCGCATACGTATTCAAAGTCATTTCCGATGGCTTTGCGTACCCGTTCGTCGAAATCGCGCAGTTCCTGTTCGCTGTACGTATTGCTCAGCGAGAGCATCGGCCAGCGGTGGCGTACCGTATTAAAACGCTGCGTGATATCACCACCTACTTTCTGCGTGGGCGAATCGGGATCGAGCAATTGTGGAAATAGCCGCTCCAGCTCTTCCAGTTCCTTCAACTTCTGGTCGAAGTCGTAGTCCGAAATGGATGGGTTGGCCAGTACATAGTACTGGTAATTATACTCGTTAAGTTCCCGGGTAAGCTCTTCAACCCGGATCGCTGCTTCTGATAATGACATGACAGCGAAAATACAAATTTTATGGTTTTCAGCAATTAGCTTTCAGCCGATCACGACCGCTACTCTTCCAGTTTGTTCCAAACCTCATAAATCGGATCGCCCGTAGAGCTTAACCCGGAATGGTGCCATGAGCCATTTTCGATTGTGCCATCAAAAGACAGCGAAGCCCCCACGCGGTCATTATCGCGCGAAAAGAATTCGATGTTCTCCGTATATTTTCCGTTTTCAAAGGTATACGTGCCTCCGCCTGTCCCCGAAAACTCGCCGGTTTTTATATTGATGGCCACCCATTGAAAACGAGTGCCACTCAGTATTTTCAATGTTCTGCGGTCCCGTAGGGGCATTTGTCCCATTTCGTCGCCTTGTTTCCGGCCTGTAATGCGCCATACACCCGCCATAGGTCCTTCATTGCTGTCAATCCGCTGCCAGGTAGCTGGTGTACCCGATAAGTCTGTAGACAATGTATTTCCGGGCGTTACATCAAACGTGGTGGACTGACCGACCCACGTATCGGCAGACGCATCACTGGATGCTTTGTCGGTATCGTATTGCCAAGTGACAGTTAGCTTCTTGCCCTTCATGGTATATGTGCCGCCTCTCGTGGAAATGAATTTCTTGTTTTTGACATCATAGGTGCTGTGCGATAGGTAACCGTCTACAAATACAGCGGTTTGTATGACATCGCCCTGTTGGGTCTGCCATGCACCTGATAAAGCATCGTTTTGATGTGCGTCGACGACTAAACTTGTAGCACAGATGGCAAGCAGAGAAAGAATGATATGTTTCATGATTTACTATATTGGTTACAATTTGGCAAAGAGCAAGATGACGCGATTCAATACGGATCCAACGGGTGAAATCCGTGAATATCCATTCAATCCGCTTGGTCCGTGCTCTATCTCTAATTTAGAACAACAAATCTGCTAAAAAGTTGCCATGTAGCCGCTATTTTACAAAAACCGTTTAGGATTCAATAAGTTGAAACGTGTTTTTCGTTGGATATAAAATGCCCAGATGAAGCTTCCGTTGTAAATACCTTTTTTACCAAAAGTCTGGTCATATCGCTTGCGTTTCCGGGCGGTTTTGAAAAAGTCGAGAAAAAAACGCTGATGCGAGCGGCTGATGGCCCATGCATCACTGAATTTGCCTTGCACCATAAAATGAATAAGCGCCACGAGATCGATCCACATGCGAGCGAAAACTACCCAGCATGCATCGATCAATGGCAGGTTCTTCTGCATCATGAACAGGCTGTTGCGGAAATTGAGGTAGGTTTTTGTCGGGTTGGCTGCTGCCAGAGTGCCGCCGCCTACATGGTAGACTACCGATTGCGGACAATACCCAATCCGATACCCCATCAGCTTGAGGCGCCAGCAGAGATCCACTTCTTCCATATGGGCGAAGAAATCCGCATCAAACCCCCCCGACGCTTCCCAACAGGTGCGTTTGATGAAAAATGCGGCACCACTTGCCCAAAACACCTCGCAAGCGTCTTCGTATTGTCCGTTGTCCCTTTCCACGGCATGCAGCATCCGTCCGCGGCAAAAAGGAAATCCGTAATAGTCGATAAATCCGCCAGCAGCCCCGGCGTGTTCAAACTCCTCCCGTTGGTAGTATGAGCGGATTTTAGGTTGTGCCGCCGCCATATCGGGCTGGCTTTCCAATAGCTCGATGACCGGGGTGATCCAATAGGGTGTAACTTCTACATCCGAATTAAGCAGCACGAAGTAATCCGCTTCCACGTGCTTCAATATTTCGTTATATCCGCCCGCAAAGCCGAAGTTCTGCTCGTTGCGTATAATGCGAATAGCAGGATAGTTTTCCTTTATAAATGCTACGGAATCATCGGTAGATCCATTATCACCTACCACAAACTCAATATTGGGATAATCCGAATTATACACAGACGGGAGGAATTTCTCCAAAAAGAATCTCCCATTCCAATTCAATATGACGACGGCTACTTTCGGATAATAGTTCATTCGTACGTTTTTGTTTCAAATAGCCTCATGGAACCTGCATTTCCAATGGCACTTTTTATGTTCAGCGGTGATGGAGCTTGCGTTCGCCTCTAGCTTTCGCAGGTACATCGCCTTTTTCGTGGAAGACGCTGTCATGGCAGGTTTCATACCTTTGGTTTTCGTTTCCAGCGTCGATGCGACCAAAGCCACCACTCCGGTTTCTGGCGGATGATATTTTCCGTAAATCGGTTGTGGATATCGGTGATGCCATGGCCGGTTACTTCGGCTGGTTTTTCAACTAAGGTTGTAAATGTACAGCAATAATGCCCACGCCTCACCCGGTCTATATGGCAGAAGACAACCGGAAAATTGGTCATTTTAGCGATTTTTTCCGCACCGGTATAGACCAGCGTATCTTGATTCAGAAACCGGATGAAGTAATCTGAATCCCGGTGCATCGGGGTTTGGTCGGCTACGAAAATACTGATATGCGGTTGATGTCGGTATGCTACGATTTTTCGAAGCGTTTGCTTCATAGGGACCATGATTGCGCCGAAGCGGCTTCTCACCGAGTTATAGATGGTGTCAACGGTCTTGTTGTGCAGAGGCTTGTAAATAATCAGTACCGGATTATCTGTCAATAAGCTCAGCCGATGGATACCCATTTCCCAATTGGCATAATGGGCGGTGACGCCTACGACGCCCTTGCCAGCTGCGAAATGACGTTCCAGTTCTTCAACTCCATAGATAGCCAACCGTTTTTCGATTTCTTTGGCCGAGATGCTGCGCATTTTGATCGACTCCATGATCAGATCGGGAAGAAACCGGTAAAACTTCCGGGCGATCTGTCTGCGTTCATTCTCCGACTTTTCCGGAAAGGCATTCCTTAGGTTCTCGTGCACCACGGCTTTCCGGTACCCAACTACACGGTACAGTAATACATACAAGATATCCGACAGCCTGTAAAGCACCCAAAAGGGAAGTAACGAGACCAGATAAACAAAGAAATTCACTACGGAAGATTTTCGCATTACGGCCATTGATGGTGCATGAAGGTGCAAACTTAGATAAAGTTATCCTTAATTTAAGTTATTTTTACCGCACAAACTTATATTTCTTGCGTTACATGGACAATCACCTTATTTTACCTGCATGTTATTTACCACCGGTCTCTTACTTCCAAACCATTCAAGCCAATTTGTTACCCATCCTGATTGAGCAATATGAGCATTACCCAAAACAAACCTACCGTAATCGTGCCTCCATCTACTCGGCCAATGGAAAATTGGATCTCATCTTACCCGTGCAGCGGGGGCATAAGGGGCACACCAAAATGAAGGATGTAAAAATCAGTTACAATTGGGACTGGCAGCGACTGCATTGGATGAGCGTGCAAACAGCCTACCGAAGTTCAGCCTATTTTGAATATTATGAGGACGATTTCTTGCCATTCTTTCGGCAGCGATACGAATGGTTGATTGATTATAACGTGGCTCAATTGGAATTGCTGCTGCGGCTGTTAAAAATAGACCGCACGGTGGGTTACACCGAAAGCTACCGACAAGACTATTCACCGCAGCTGGATTTCCGTGCCGCTATCCATCCAAAGCGTATAACCGTTACTGCATCAGAACAACCTTATTACCAGGTTTTCCAAAACAAACACGGTTTTCTTTCAGACCTGAGTGCGATTGATTTGCTGTTTAATCAAGGACCTCAGAGTAAAAGATATCTTTGAGCGGGTAAAAACTTTTTTGCCAGGTTCCTGTTTTAGAGTCACATTAACGGAAAAGAGTATATGATCAAATCGTTTTTACACATTTCGTTTTTTTTGATTTTAATGGTGGGAGCTGCCCGGGCGCAGTCGGGCGCAGACACCATTCATCACCAAAAAATCTACGTGGTTAGCGGCCTAGGGTGGGGATTTGCATTGGGGGAAACCAGCGAGGTACTGCAGGCCAAGTTTTCAAATAGTTTAGGACTGGATATTTCCCTGGCAAACCGCCATTATTTTGTCTATCCGTCTGTCGACTTTCTCTCATATCGGTATAACCAGCAATTACACGATCCGGATTACCTGCACGATTTGGAAAAGGGGAGAAGCAATTTTTATATCCTGAACCTGGCCGGTGGCGTCCGGAAGCAGATTGAAAAGCTTAACTTATATGCGTATGCGGGGCCTGGAGCCGGTGTAGTTGTCGAGCCACGCGCACGGGTATCGGAGGAGCAACTGCGGGTGATTATCGAAAACACCACCCACTTAACACCCACCTTGCGGGCAGGGGTAGGAGCGGACTATAAAATAGGTGGGTTTTTTCTGATGATTGAAGCGGGATGGATCCACAATTTCCGGACCATACAAGGGCGCCAGGTCAATCTCCTGTCGGTATACGGAGGATTAAAAACGGACGTAACCACGTTGAAAAACAACGTGGCACGTGTGATGGGAATATAATAAAAGAAAATTTATTTTTTCGTAATGCTCAGCTCAACGACTTCCACATCGATGGAATTGAAGAGTTTGTGTGACGATTTCAGTTCGGCCTCCGGTTTTATTTCATCCAGTGTCCGCACATCCACGCCTCGTTGTTTCACGATGTCCAGCTTACCACCCAGACAAGGATACTTCGTTTCAATATCGCCACCGTTAAAGCCAGTGATGATGGCAAATCCATCCACGCTGTTGTAAAAATTCGTCATGGATATGGGCATGAAGTTATTATACTGCTTGAGATCGCTCAGGGTCGAGCCCACCCGCAAGCCTTCGGCAGTTTGGTAGGGGCCGAAATTGTTAGCTATAGCAATTTTTGTAATCGTTGCATAGGGTTCTTTGCTTTCTGCCCAATAAACGGTTATTTCTTCCGCTTCATTGGGGAATACTTTAGTGATATGCACAGTTTTACCGTCGGCTTTTGCGGTTCCATTTTCCAGCTTATCGGCACCGATGGCGCTGTCTAAAGAAGCATAGGAATCGCTGAATTTGACAGGGCCGATCCCCTCACAAGTAATTGCATTGGGGTCTGCGACGGGCGTTTCTTCTTTCTGTTGTTTCTGGCCTTGTTGGCAGGCGATGGCTACTAAACCCACGCAGGCGATGTGCAGTAGTTTTTTCATAATTTTGAGTAGTTGTTCAACTTACGTTGGCTAAACTATGAAAAACTTCTTAAATTTTCCTCCAGTAACCTAATCTTCGCTTCCGCATCCGCCTTTTTATTCTGTTCATTTGCTACTATTTCGGGTTTGGCGTTTTGCACGAAACGTTCGTTGGCTAATTTCGCATTCACCGATTTCAGGAACCCTTCGAGGTAGGCGAGTTCCTTGCTTATGCGCTTCCGCTCAGCTTCCACGTCGATATTCTGCGCAATGTCTACATAGAACTCATCTTTGCCCACGAGAAAACTGGCAACTCCTGAAGGCTTTTGATCAATGAAGTCAACGGCAGACACGTTGGCCATTTTCTGGATGCTTTCTGCGTATCGCTCAAAGTCAATATCCGAAGAGGCATGGATGGTTAGCGGCAATGCCGTCTTGGGCGACAGTTGTTTGGTATTTCGGAGGTTACGGATTTCGGATACCGCTTGTTGCAACGCAACGAAGTCAGTCAGCAGTTTTTCATCAAAGCTGCCTCCACGTGGATATGCTGCCACGATGCAGCAGTCGCGTTCCGTCCGCGTGCCAAACAGTTCGTCGTGCCACAACTCCTCACTGATAAACGGCATAAACGGATGAACCAGCTTCAATACCGATGCAAAGAAGCTTTTGGTTGCTTCAAACGCCTCGCGGGCAATGGGCTGCTGGTAAGCGGGCTTTACCAATTCAAGGTACCAGGCGCAGAAATCGTCCCATATCAACTTATAGGTAGCCATGAGCGCATCGGAGATGCGATATGTGTCGAAATGGTCTTCGATTTCCGTTAAAGCCTGGTTAAGTCGGTGTCCGAACCACCGGGCGGCTTCCTGTTGTGCAGAGGTAGGTGGGAGATCGGCAATTTCCCATCCCTTTACCAGCCGGAATGCATTCCAGATCTTGTTGGCAAAATTACGCCCCTGCTCGCAATAGGCTACGTCAAACATCAGGTCGTTGCCGGCGGGAGAGGAGAGGAGCATGCCCACCCGTACACCGTCCGTGCCATACCGTTCCATCAGTTCGATGGGATCCGGTGAGTTGCCGAGCGACTTGGACATTTTGCGTCCCAGCTTGTCGCGTACGATTCCGGTGAGATATACATTTTTAAAGGGGGGCTTGCCCGTATACTCATGGCCAAAGATTAGCATGCGGGCGACCCAGAAAAACAAGATTTCCGGTGCGGTGACCAGGTCGTTGGTTGGGTAGTAGTAACGGATATCCGGATTATCGGGATGACGGATGCCATCGAATACGGATATAGGCCAGAGGCCCGAGGAGAACCACGTGTCCAACACGTCTTCTTCCTGCCGGATACCGTCGGTCGATTTTCCTTCCACTTTGAACTGCGTGACGGCTTCAGCTTCGGTTTTGGCTACCACCCATTCGTTTTGGGCATTGTACCAAGCCGGGATGCGTTGTCCCCACCACAGTTGGCGACTGATGGTCCAGTCTTTGATGTTTTCCATCCAATGGCGGTAGGTGTTGACAAATTTATCCGGAATCAGTTTTACCTCACCGCTAAGCACATAGTCCAATGCTGGTTTGGCTAGTTCGGGCATGCGGCAGAACCATTGCATGGAAAGCTTCGGTTCGATGGCCGCGTCGGTACGCTCGGAAAACCCCACCTGCGATTTATAAGGCTCTGTTCTTTCGAGCTGTCCGGCTTCTTCCAATAAGTTAGCTACGGCTTTGCGCGCTTTGAAACGGTCCTCGCCAAGGAGGATTTCCGCTTTCTCATTGAGTGTCCCGTCATCGTTCAGGATATCGATAACTTCGAGGTGATGCTTTTGCCCGAGTTCATAGTCGTTCAAGTCATGGGCAGGGGTTACTTTGAGACAACCCGTACCAAATTCCATATCCACGTAATCGTCCTCGATAATTGGAATTTCCCGGTTGATAAGCGGCACCACGACGGTCTTGCCCTTCAGATGTGCATACCTTGGATCGTTGGGGTTGATACACACAGCCGTATCGGCCATAATCGTTTCCGGTCGCGTAGTGGCGATGGTGAGGTAGGAGGGAGCGTCCTTTTCAGCATCCTTCACGGCATAGCGTACATAATAGAGCGTCTGGTTGACTTCACGGCGGATCACTTCCTCGTCGGATAGGGCCGTCCGTCCCTGTGGATCCCAGTTGACCATCCGTACGCCCCGGTAAATGTAACCCTTGCGGTACAGACGGATGAATGTATCGATAACGGCCTCGGACAGGTCGGCTTCCATGGTAAAGCGCGTGCGTTCCCAATCGCAGGAAGCCCCCAGTTTTTCCAACTGTTTAAGAATGATGCCGCCATATTTTTCCTTCCACTCCCAAGCATATTCAAGAAATTGTTCGCGTGATAGCTCTTTCTTGCTGATACCCTTTTCTTTAAGCATAGCAACTACCTTCGCCTCCGTAGCGATGGAAGCATGGTCCGTTCCTGGTACCCAGCATGCATTTTTGCCCTGCATGCGGGCACGGCGGATCAGCACATCCTGCAAGGTATTGTTGAGCATATGTCCCATGTGAAGGACGCCCGTGACATTGGGAGGTGGCATCACGATGGTGTACGGTTCGCGGCCGTCGGGTACCGATCGGAAAAAGCCTTTTTCCATCCAATACGTATACCATTTATCTTCGGCTTCTTTGGGGTTGTATGTCTTTGTAATGCTCATGAAATAGTCCGCAGTTTTAAGGGACGCAAACTTAGGGAAAGTTGAGAATTAAAGCAAATACGTACAGGACCTACCTCAATGATTACGTTATATTTGCAGGGGATTTCCGAATCCCAGATGTTACGCCCATTACTATGATATACGTACTTTTTAGCGTTGTGTGCAGCGTCACCGTTTCCGTGATCCTCAAATTGGCGCGGCGTTATGAGGTAGATACCTCCCAGATCATCGTTTGGAACTACCCCGTGGCGGTAGTATGCACGTGGTTTTTCCTTCAGCCAGCATGGAACCCCTCGTTGATGGCTAGCACTCAGTTCGGAATATATGGTGCGTTGGCTGTCCTGCTGCCTGGCATTTTCATTGCATTGAGTGCTTCAATTCGCCATGCCGGAATCGTCCGTACGGAGGTGGCGCAGCGTCTGTCGCTATTTATCTCGTTAATAGCGGCTTTTTTGCTGTTCGGTGAAACACCACAGCCCCCGAAGCTTATTGGCGTGGCCATAGGGGTCGCCGGCATCCTGTGCAGTATCGGCTGGCATAAGGGCAAAAATCAATATGGCCTTAACCATAGTGTGTGGCTGTATCCGGTAATTGTGTTTTTTGGTTATGGGATTGTCGATATCCTATTCAAACAGGCAGCCCAGCATACTGAAGTGCCCTATACCATATCGATGCTGATGGTATTTATCTTGGCCATGCTCGTGGCATTTATCTATTTAGCCTATCATACGGTTATCGCAAAGAAGCGATTTTCCGTACATGCAATTTTCTGGGGAATGGTATTAGGCGGCTTCAATTTTGCTAATATTCTGTTTTACATGCGGGCGCACCGTGCGCTGCCAGACAATCCCTCCATTGTCTTTACCGGAATGAACGTAGGCGTCATCGCACTGGGGGCACTTATCGGTATCTTTCTTTTTCGGGAAAAATTGTCGTTTATCAATAAAATTGGGATAATTTTGGCTGTAATATCGGTATTGGTTATCGCTTATCTGTGAGTTTATTCGAAGACACCTACAAGACTATTGTTTCCCCAAGTGAGGGAATATTCCGCGATAAGGGCAGCAAATTCCTTGCATATGCCTATCCGCTGCGTAATGAAGATCAAGTTAAGGACCTGGTGACCCAATTGAAATCCGAACATCCCAAAGCGCGGCACCATTGCTGGGCCTACCGGCTTACGCCTGATCGATCGGTGTACCGCATCAATGACGACGGAGAGCCGTCGGGCACCGCTGGCCGACCGATTCTCAATACCTTGCTGTCCAACGATCTCACCAACATTCTGGTGGTAGTGGTACGTTATTTCGGCGGCACGTTGTTGGGGGTTCCAGGGTTGATTAATGCCTATAAAACAGCGACACAGGAAGCACTGAACGCAGCAGAAGTTGTGGAACAAACCGTCAACGATATCTACCACGTATCGTTTGGTTATGAACAGATGAACGACGTAATGCGTATTGTGAAAGATGAAGGCATTGGCGTATTGAAACAAGACTTCGATAACCGATGTGGACTGGAACTGGAGATCCGGCAACAGCAGGTGAACCGGGTTTTGGGTAGGCTGCAACAGGTAGACGGATCGCAGGTAAAATACATGGGTACGCAGTAGAAATGGGATGTTAACAGCATTTGTAACCCGGAAGCGGTGTTCATCTCTACCGCTTCCTATGGTTGGAACAAAAAAAATATAAGAACTTTTATTGATCACCTGTCAAATCAATCTGCGGATCAGTCTCCGGAAAGCCCACCCAATCGCGTGCGTCAGCGCACCTTCCCATATCCCTCATCCGTGTCCTATCCCAGTGATACCCGTGTATACCACGGTAAAGATGCCGAAAAGCGGGACTTCATCGAAGGGTACACGGCAAACCTACGGAAGAAAGGCAGATTCGGATAGGCAAGGGATGGGGTATGGATTTGACTGGGGAGACACTGGGGGATGCGAGCGCTCAGCATCGGAGCTCGGTTTGGACTCCGTGCTACCTCGGTTTGCGCTTGATCGCCTCCGACCAAACCAAGGTGTATCGAAGTCCAGACTGAGATCAAACCAAGGTATGACTGAGCTCCGAAGCCATCCACAAGAATACCCCGTAAGAGGGCGAAATGCGGCGTGCCCGTCAACCGCTTGGGATTGCAGTATCGAGCTTCCTGATGACCATCTGCCTATATTCCCCTCGGATTTGCATGGCGATATTTCCGTTACCCACTTGAGGGCAAGAGCGCTGTCAGTTACAGGGGATCCGAAAACCAAGCCTTCGCCGCAAGCTGGCTGCTGCAACGGTGGCGACAAAACCAATTTTAATTTTTATTCTACTATTTCTATATACTTTACGTATATTTGCCCCATGATGCAAACAAATGATTGGAAAATGTGCTGTTGCATGCCCCTGGAATAACGGTAGCGGTGGGGATAAATGTATCCGATAAAGGTAAGAGATATAACGGCCTCCGCTAACAACTTAGGGAGGCTTTTTATTATTTATATAACTAAACAACATTCATGCAGAGCTTTAGAACCGAATTGGAAAACCCGGTTGTAGAAAAAGAAATCATTGAGCTCGAACGTAAAATCAGGGCTTATCGGGAAGGAACGATTACCGAAGACAAATTCAAAAGCCTGCGGTTGGCACGCGGGATTTATGGTCAGCGGCAACCGGGCGTACAAATGGTGCGGATCAAATTGCCTTTCGGTAAAGCAACGTTCAAGCAACTGCTCCGTATTGCCGACATTTCCGATGAGTATGCGATTCGGAATCTGCACTTTACCACCCGGCAGGATATCCAAATCCACTTTGTGAGTTTAGACCGCACGCCCGAGCTTTGGGCAAAGCTAGCCGAAGATGACGTAACGATTCGGGAGGCCTGTGGCAATACCGTACGGAATGTGACGGCATCGCCCCAAGCGGGTATCGACCCCGAAGAGCCCTTCGATGTGTCGCCTTATGCACATGCAACGTTTTCCTATTTTCTTCGGAATCCAATTTGCCAGGAGCTGGGGCGGAAATTTAAATTTGGCTTTTCATCCAGTGTACGTGACACAGCCTTCGCCTTCGGGCAGGATCTTGGGTTCATTCCCAAAGTTAGAACGGTGGATGGCGTCGAAGAGCGCGGGTTCCGGGTAATCTTGGGTGGCGGATTGGGTGCGCAGCCAATGGCAGGGCACCTGGTACATGAATTTCTTCACGAAGACCTGTTGATTCCTTATTCGGAAAGTGTACTCCGAACGTTCGATCGGTACGGGGAGCGGAATAACCGGAATAAGGCCCGTTTCAAATATCTGATCCAGAAACTTGGATTGGACGAAGTAAAACGGCTGATTGAAGAAGAACAGATAGCAAGCAAAGTAAAGACGTACAAGATTGATCGGGATGCGGTACTTCAACCCACACCGCCGGAACCACTCCCTATAGAGGAAGAACCGGTGGCGGACAAGTTAGCTTATGAAATCTGGGAAAAAACCAATGTCTGGGAACAAAAGCAAACAGGTTTCTATGCCATATACGTTAAAGTGCCAACCGGAGATATGCCTACCAAGGACGCACGGGTGCTGCTGGCAGGTATCCGCGGACACGTAGCCGACGAAATACGGGTAACGCAAAACCAAGGGTTACTGCTGAAATTCGCCCGGAAGGAATCCTTACCGCATATCTTTAACGTGTTGACGCAGATCGGTTTTGCAAAACCGGGTTTTGACAGCGTCGCCGATGTGACCACCTGCCCGGGTACCGACACCTGTAACCTCGGCATTTCCAACAGTACTGAAATGGCAAGGGTGCTCGAAAAGCTTATATACGATGAATATGAGGAGCTTGTTTTTGACCGGGAGCTTAAAATTAAAATAAGTGGCTGCATGAATTCATGCGGACAGCACGGGATTGCCAATATCGGGATACATGGAAGTTCCTTGAAAGCCGCTGGCAAAGTGATTCCGTCAGCCCAGATTATGCTGGGAGGCGGCGTTTTGGGCGATGGGCTGGGCCGTGTGGCCGAGCGGGTGGTTAAAGTGCCCTCGAAGCGGGTTGTCAGCGCTGTACGGTTACTTTTGGATGATTATGCGGCAAATGCCATTCCCGGAGAGCGCTTCCACGAGTACTACGAGCGGCAGACCAAAGACTATTTTTACCGCATGCTGAAACCGCTTACAGATCTGACTACACTGGTCGAAGATGAATTTGTTGATTGGGGGCATCAGGAAACGTACCAACAAGCGATTGGTGTGGGCGAATGTGCAGGTGTGGTCATCGATCTTGTCTCCGTATTGCTTTTTGAAGCAGAGGAAAAACTGGAGTGGGCCAATGAAAGCTACCATGCAGGTGCGTATGCCGATGCTATTTACCACGCTTACAGTATGTACATCAGCGCGGCAAAAGCATTGCTGCTTGACAAAGGCATCCATAGCAGCACGCAGGTCGCTATTATCAAGGATTTCGATACAAATTTCGTGGAATCGGGTGAGTTCTTGATTCCCGGCGGTTTTGCGGGTCAAGTACTTGAAATTAACAAACACGAGCCTTCTGAAGAATTTGCACGCGAATACCTCGCAGCGGCGATTGATTTTTATCAGACCACAGCCGCCAAGAGGTCGGTTACCAACACGGAGGTAAATAGTTAATAGCCGGAATACCTAAGGTATATACAATAAATCAAGAAGAAATGAACGCTTATCCCAAAATAACGTTAGTAGGGGCAGGGCCGGGGGATACCGATTTGATCAGCCTGAAAGGTTTGAAAGCATTGTCGACGGCTGATGTAGTGCTGTACGACGCATTGGTAGACGATGCGCTGCTGGCCTATATTCCGAATACAGCGCTCCGCGTATTCGTAGGAAAACGGGCAAACCACCATGCATACAGCCAATTGGAGATTAACCAGATGATGGTCAACTTCGCCCGTTCAAATGGACACGTAGTCCGGTTGAAGGGGGGCGATCCCTTTGTGTTCGGAAGGGGCGGGGAAGAGCTCGAATATGCCGCGCAACATGATATTCCAACATCAGTGGTGCCGGGTATATCCAGTTCCATTGCCCTAGCCGGTTTACAAGGAATACCGTTGACATACAGAGGTGTTAGCGAAAGCTTCTGGGTCATTACCGGTGCCACAACAGCCGGTTCCATTTCCAACGACATTTATACGGCTGCCAAGACTGCTGCCACCGTCGTGGTGCTGATGGGTTTGAATAAATTAGCAGAAATCGTGCAGATTTATCAAGAAGCAGGTAAGGGAAGGTTACCCATCGCAGTAATACAGAATGGCTCACTGCCCAATGAAAAGATTGCCTTAGGTACGGTGGATACCATTGTTGCTCAGGTAAAGAATCAGGGAATCGGTGCGCCGGCGGTCATCGTAATCGGTGAGGTCGTAGCCAAACACAAGCAATTTGGGCTGGAACAGTCCGATGCGATAGCAGTATGAAAGAGAGCGCCGGCAACCCATTGTTTCCCGTTTTTCTGCAGTTGAACGAACTGCACGTACTTCTTGTGGGAGGGGGGAAAGTAGGTTTGGAAAAAATCACAGCTTTGCTGAGCAACAGCGCAAAGGCAACAGTGACGGTTGTAGCCCGAGCGATCAATGCGGATGTGCGCAGGTATGTCGCCGACTATCCTACAGTTCGATTATGCGAGCGCGCATTTGAAGAGACCGATCTGGATGGGGTGGATCTCGTGGTGGTGGCTTCGAATAATCCCGAACTGAATCTGCATATCCGAACGGAATGCCGCAAGCGCCATTTATTGATCAACGTGGCCGATAAACCGGATCTGTGTGATTTTTACCTGGGTTCGATCGTGAAGAAGGGGAACCTGAAACTGGGTATTTCGACCAACGGCAAATCACCCACCATTGCAAAACGAATCAAGGAACTGCTCAACGAAGCGTTGCCCGAAGAGCTTGATGAAACGCTGAACTATATGAGTCAGCTTCGGGACTTGCTAAAAGGAGACTTCAACGACAAGGTAAAGGCGTTGAATGCGCATACAGCTTCGTTGCTATCAAAAGAAGGAATATGAACGTCTTAACAGATGAAATAAACGAGTTGGTGCAAGGAAAAAACACATTGGAGGCACTGACGGTTTTGGCGAATAGGTTTCCCGGAAAAATCGTGTTTTCAACTAGTTTTGGTATTGAAGATCAAGTTATTACTCATTTTATCTTCAGTAATAATTTACCCATTAGGGTTTTTACCTTGGAAACAGGTCGACTGTTTCCGGAGACCTATTATGTTTGGAATCGTACGCTGGAAATTTATAAAAAAGACATCGAAGCGTACTTTCCGGATACCCATGCGGTGCAGCAGCTGATCAGCCAAAAAGGGCCTTCCAGTTTTTACGAGTCGGTCGAAAACCGGAAGGAATGCTGCCGTATCCGCAAAATTGAACCCCTACAACGAGCACTTGAGGGAGCGGAATGCTGGATCACGGGCATCCGTGCGGAACAATCAGACAACAGGCAAGGAATGGCCCAGGTAGAATGGGACGGTGGCCATCAAGTGGTCAAGTTCCATCCGATCTATGATTGGTCTTTGGATGACGTGTGGAGTTATGCAAAAGCAAATCATATTCCCTATAACCCACTGCACGACAAAGGATTTCCCAGTATCGGTTGTGCCCCCTGTACACGTGCCGTAAGGGAAGGAGAGGACTTCCGCGCAGGCCGGTGGTGGTGGGAAGATACCAGTAAAAAGGAATGTGGACTGCACGCTACCTAATTAGTATCAAGCAGTACATCGATCGCTAACGTTAAACAAAAAATATCGAACTAAAGGCTGATGGCCGAAAGCAGAAAGCCGATAATAAAAAGCAACAAACAACAAATATGGATTATTTAGACCATTTAGAGGCGGAGGCGATATACATCCTACGGGAAGTAGCGGGTCAATTCGAAAAACCAGCGCTGCTATTTTCTGGTGGAAAGGACTCTATTACACTGGTTCATTTGGCAGAAAAAGCATTTCGGCCCGGAAAATTTCCTTTTCCGTTGGTGCATATAGATACGGGACACAATTTTCCGGAAACCATCGAATACCGTGATGAATTGGTTGCAAGATTAGGCGAACAACTGATTGTGGGGCATGTTCAGGACAGCATCAACTCGGGAAAAGTCGTTGAACAGAAGGGCAAAAATGCCAGCCGGAATCCACTTCAAACGGTCACATTGTTGGATACCATCGCTGAACATCGTTTTGATGCCTGTATTGGTGGTGCGCGGCGGGATGAGGAGAAAGCTCGTGCCAAAGAGCGTATTTTTTCGGTGCGTGATGAATTCGGACAATGGGACCCGAAACGGCAGCGACCTGAATTGTGGAATATCTACAATGGACGTATTCACAAAGGAGAAAACGTTCGCGTGTTTCCCATCAGTAATTGGACGGAATTGGACGTATGGAATTACATCCGGCGGGAGAATATCAAGCTGCCATCTATTTACTTTTCCCACGAGCGCGATGTCATCACACGAAACGGCCAATTGATGGCGGCCACCGAATTTTTAAATATTGATCACGAGGACACAGTGGAATATCGTAAAGTGCGGTTCCGCACAGTAGGCGACATGACCTGTACTGCTGCGGTGCCTTCCGAAGCGTATCATATTGATGACATCATTGAAGAAATCCGCTTGTCGAAAATCAGCGAGCGCGGGGCCAGGATGGATGACAAGGTATCGGAAGCCGCGATGGAAGACCGCAAAAAAGGCGGATATTTTTAAACTTTAAAATCTGAAATCCAACTATGGATCTATTAAAATTTATTACAGCGGGAAGCGTAGACGACGGTAAGAGTACGCTTATCGGGAGATTGCTGTATGATACGAATTCAGTACTTGATGATCAGCTAGAAGCCATTCAGCGCACCAATCGTAAAAATAACGACGGAACATTGGACTTGGCAATATTGACCGACGGCCTGAAAGCCGAACGTGAACAGGGAATTACCATTGATGTGGCCTATAAGTATTTCCAAACGGAAAAACGTAAATTTATCATTGCGGATGCACCTGGACATGTCCAATATACACGCAATATGGTAACTGGAGCGTCCAATTCTGATCTGGCCATCATTTTGATCGACGCACGTAAAGGGGTTGTGGAACAAACACGGAGGCATTCGTTTATTGTGTCGCTGCTGGGCATTCCCAACGTGCTTGTATGTGTGAATAAGATGGACATGGTGGATTACGATGAGGCTGTATTCGATAAAATCAAAACGGACTACGAACGTCTTACGCAAAACCTGCGTATCAAACAAATAGATTATATCCCCGTAAGCGCGTTAAAAGGGGACAACATTGTCACAAAATCGGCAAACATTCCCTGGTACGCTGGCAAATCTTTGCTGGAATTTCTGGAAACCGTGGTGGTCGACCACACCACGGCGAATAAGCAAGCCCGTTTTCCGGTGCAGTGGGTAATCCGCCCACAGACTCAGGAATTGCATGACTACCGCGGCTATGCAGGGCGCGTAGTGGGCGGAACATTTAGAGTAGGAGACCGTGTCGTAGTACTTCCGTCCGGATTTAGTAGTTTAGTAAGTCGCATTGAATTGGCTTCTAATGAGTTGGATGTTGCTGAAGACGGCGCCTCCGTGATTGTTCATTTAGCGGATGATATCGATATCAGCAGGGGAGACATGCTGGTAAAACAACAGGAACAGCCACCAGTTTCACAACGTTTTGAAGCAGAAATCTGTTGGATGGATACTAAGCCATTGGATCTTAATCAGTTCTATCTACTTCAGCAACATGGAAAGACAACAAAGGTTAAAATACAGGATGTGATCTACCGGGTTAATGTCGAAACGCTTCAGCAATCGACATCCGCGGAACTCGGATTGAATGATATCGGCAAGATTCAGTTCAAGTCGGCAGATCCACTTGCATTTGACAGCTATGTGTCTAATAAAACAAATGGCGGAGCCATCCTCATTGATTTGCGGAACAACCTGACCGTGGCCGCATTAATGATTACCGAATCCATCGATTAACGAATTAACTTGATGACAAGCAAACGGAGTAGGCGTTTGCTTGGTGAATTCTATTTAACATAACGATAATTATAGTTTGTTTTAATAGGCTTGTATAACCCTGGAACGCTAATTACCCTTTATGGCTATATTTTCGGATATGGAGTAGTTGAAATTAAGAATTTTGTTCATTTCTTCCAAATTTGGAAAGTTTTTCATTTGTGAGCGATAAACATCTGAATAAATAAAAACGTGTGAATCACCAACTTTGTAGTATTTTAAACAAAAAAATGAATGTATTTCTGCTCTTTCATTTTCAAAGTCATAGTCAATATCGTATCCAACAATGCTATTTTTGTCTTTTCTAAAGACATGTATATTAGGATTTTCTGAAATGTATTCATCCATATTGAAAGAAGACGTATCTGTAGATACCCATATTGTAAGTTGCTTTAATCCATAGTCATCTTCTTTGTGCTCAACATCATATATTTTTGAATTATCCTTCAATGTGCCGATTTTTATTTGGCCAAATGTTTCATTCTTAATATCTCCCGACTCTTTTAATTCAATTTCATTTGGAATTTTTAAAAAAATTTCGCCTCCCTTATCAGTTAGTATACTTTGTGACTTTAGTGGCAACTTATTAACACTGTTAAGCGCTATTTTAGGTTGTTTTTCTAATTCATTTTTTAAAGAATTTATACTTTCCAGTCGCTTTTTTTTTCCTACAATTGCTTCTTCAACGCTATTCATAAATTCGTCTTTTGTAATTCTTTTAAATTCGATAACGGTGTTCTTCGAATCGGACATGGTAGCATTATCTTTAAATTTTATGACGAAACGATCGCCACTGAACTCGTACCCATACATTTCATAGTAATCTTTGGCTGTTATATTAAGTTGACGAAGACTTTTGAATTGGTTGATATCTAATTGGAATTTCTCAGGTAATTCAAAATTGAGACTATCATTTCTTTTCATGAAATGAAAATTATAGTCCAAAATTTCTTGCATAGATAAAGCAGTTAGACCGATAAATGGTTTTTTATCCGCTCGATAAATGTCTTCCAATTTCCAATAGGTTTCCTTGTCTTGTGAATTACAACTTAGGCAGACCAAGGTAAGAAGTATGATTAAAGGTAATTTTATTGCGTTCATCTTTATTGCATTCATCCTTTATAATTTCTGCCATTGGCTCGACAGCCTGGCGAAGTGGTAGAAGATCGACGGCTAAGTTACAGAAAAAGTTGCTGCGAGCCTCGCAGCATTAAAGGATGAGGATAATGTCACTTTTCTTTGATAAGACGCTAATAGAATCTTATTTCTCTTAAAAATTTTATAAATTTGGCGCAAAACTTATATTAAATTTTTAACGCATGCCAAATTATTTTCAATCGTTTATTGAAGACGTCAATAAGCACAATCCAAATCAACCCGAGTTTCTACAAGCCGTCAGAGAAATCGCCGATGATATCATTCCGTATATTGAGAAACATGTTCCCGAATTCATTGACCTGAAGTTGCTTGAACGGATGGTGGAACCAGAACGGGCGGTTTCTTTCCGGGTAGTTTGGCAAGACGATCAAAACAACATACAGGTCAACCGCGGTTATCGCGTACAGATGAACAGTTCATTGGGGCCATATAAAGGCGGCCTGCGCTTTTCTCCGACGGTAAATCTCAGTATATTAAAATTTCTCGCTTTCGAGCAAACTTTCAAAAATAGCCTTACCGGTTTGCCCCTCGGTGCTGGCAAAGGTGGGGCGGATTTCGACCCCAAAGGCAAGTCAGACAATGAAATCATGCGCTTCTGCCAAAGCTTCATGACGGAATTATACCGGCATATTGGTACTGAGACTGATGTTCCTGCAGGTGATATTGGCGTGGGTGAGCGCGAAATTGGCTATTTATTCGGCCAATATAAACGGATACAGAATAATTTCACGGGCGTGCTGACAGGGAAAGGCCCTACCTGGGGTGGCAGTTTTATCCGCCCGGAAGCAACTGGTTTCGGGTTGCTATACTTCGTGGAGCGCATGCTTTATGAAACTGAAGACTCACTGAAAGGCAAGACAGTTTCGATATCAGGCGCAGGTAATGTTGCCTATTACGCTGCTATCAAAGCGATTTCGCTCGGTGCAAAGGTAATAACGGTCTCCAATAGCAACGGCACCATTTATGATGAAAGCGGTTTCACGGTGGAAAAGCTGGATTTCGTTAATTCCCTCAAACGTAACTTACAGGAATTCACGACTCGTTATCCGGGAGCAGCTTATCATGCAGGCAAAAAGCCCTGGCAATTTAAATGTGATGTAGCACTTCCCTGTGCAACTCAAAATGAACTTGACGAGGACGATGCGAAGCTACTGATCAAAAATGGGTGTATCTGCATCGCCGAGGGTGCTAATATGCCCAGTACCGAAGGTGCGGTAAAGGAAATCTTAAAATCCAGGATATTGTATGCCCCGGGAAAAGCTGCAAATGCTGGCGGTGTCGCTGTTTCTGGCCTTGAGATGTCCCAAAATCGAATCGGTCAACAATGGACCACCGAAGAAGTGGATTGTAAACTCAAGAAAATCATGCACGACATACACGACACATGTTTGCACTACGGTAAAGACAGAAACGGTCGGATCAACTACATGAAAGGCGCTAATATCGGAGGCTTTGTAAAAGTCGCTACCGCGATGCGAGCGCAAGGGCTGGTTTAACATACAACAGCATCATCCATGAGAACAATAGCGGAACTCCCCCACCCCGACTTTAAAATCACGCTGTTTGCGATGAATCAGAAATTCATCCTAAAATTTGAACAAGGGACACTTGAACAAGTTTATAAAATAGCGGAAACGGATATTTCCGACGGAGTCAATGGAGTGTTTCAGTTGATTGATGACGATTTTACAGCGGCTGTTTCCGAATGTTTTAATGAGATGCGACAATCCTTCATCGGTGCATACAAACGCCACGAATATTGAATCCGTTTCAGGTCAATAGCTTTTTCACGATTGTGGGTAAGGCGATTGTCGCATTTTCATCAAAACAAATGATGTCAGACCGGCGGGATAGCTTGGAAGCCTGCGGGTCAACAAAATATTTTACAGCATGATGCGGCACTTTGTCCAATAAGCCTGCAGCAGGGTATACCTGTAACGATGTGCCGACAACGATAAAGATATCGGCTCGACGGCAAACTCCAATTGCCTTTCCCATCGCGGGAACCGCTTCGCCGAACCATACGACATGGGGCCTTAATTGGCTGCCCAGTTCACAGAGATTGCCCATCTGGATTTCACTGCCACTGATGGAGTAAGTCAGCCCCGGGTCTATACTTGACTGCGCCTTCGTAATCAGTCCATGAAGATGGAGCACCTGGCTTGATCCCGCCCTTTCGTGGAGATCATCGATATTCTGCGTAACAATAGTTACCCGATATCTTTCTTCAAGTTGTGCCAGCGCCTGATGTGCCGTATTGGGCTTGGCGTCTAGTATTTCTTTCCGGCGGACGTTATAAAAATGCTGCACAAGCTCGGGATTCCGTTTCCAAGCTTCCGGCGTAGCGACTTCTTCCACCCGATATCCTTCCCACAGTCCATCCGATCCCCGAAAAGTCTTGAGCCCGCTTTCGGCCGATATACCCGCGCCCGTAAATACCACTATATGTTTCATGGCGTACAAATTAACTAATTTCCACAGTAATTACCGAGTGATTTCACCTGGAATGGCTTACCTTTGCCGACAATGATCGAACTATATACCGATGGCGCTTCTAGCGGAAATCCCGGGCCGGGTGGATACGGTGTTATTCTGAGATCCGGCCCCCATTACAAGGAAATATCCCAAGGTTTTCGGAAAACCACCAATAACCGTATGGAGTTGCTCGCTGTGATCACCGGGCTCGAAGCGTTGCGAAAACCCGGTCAGGAGGTAGTCGTTTATTCAGACTCGAAGTACGTAATCGATGCCATTGAAAAAGGTTGGGTGCATGGTTGGGTACGGAAAGATTTTGCCGGGAAGAAAAATAAGGATCTATGGCTGCGTTTTCTCCAAGTCCACAAACTGCACCGGGTACGGTTTGTTTGGGTGAAAGGTCATGCGGGCCATCCTGAAAACGAACGCTGCGATCAACTCGCGGTACAGGCCTCGCTCAATTCAAGCCAATGGCAGATTGATCGGGTGTTTGAAAATACCTAATTTGGTGTATTGCCATTGCTTATGATTTTTTCGATGTTTGTAACATTCTAAAAATTAAGCATGTAAAAAAACCTGTTATGAAAGATTCAATCAATCCAAAAAAAAGTAAATTAAACCTGATTTCTGTCGAATTGGCCCAGCACATGGTCAATGCATATAAAGATCAGCGCTGTGCGCCGGCAGCCAAAATGCGAAGCAAGGAATTGGGAAGAGAAGTCGAGGAACCCCGCTCCTTTTGGGTAAGCAAGGAAGCATTGCTTGAACTGATGAACCTCAATAAAGCCGATGGCATCCGCTTCTATTATGCAATTGCCGATGATTACCCCGGCTTTCCGTTGAAAAAAACGAACCATAAAAAAGCTCATACGGTGGTAATGGTGGCTACGCGATCGGAAGATCCGGACAATCCGACTATGGAAAACAGTGTCGATTGTTTGAATATGCCCGAAAAAGAGGAAAGAACTGTCGGGAATGGCGGCAAAGTTGGATCTGTCATTTTCCCTGTTGCTCCCTCCCAGGCGGGGTTGCCAGCAGATGAATTGGATCTCTGTCCTCCTCCGTCGCCTTCAAAGGGGCATAAGCTCTAAACATGGCTAACATAGAGCCAGCCTATGAATATTGCAACCATTATCTTGTTGGGATTGATTTTGTTGGGTGCGGTGATAGGTTTCTATAGCCGGAGGAATCTGGAAATACCTATTTTGAGGCTATTCCCTTTTTTTCTGCTGTTTCAATTTGCTTACCAATTCATCGCATCCCTCTACTCGTTTGTATTTACGGCCCATGCATCTAATCATTTCATATTTAATCTCACACTGCCGGTAAATATTCTGTATTTCGGCATGCTGTATCACGGCATCATCCGGAATCCGGCCAAACGGAAAGTAATTTTCGTTGGCACCGTATTAAACCTATTCTTCTTCGTGATTAATCTACTGTTCATCCAGGATATCTCCTTCCTGATGACGTATTCGCGGACAGCCATGTCGGTCTCGTTGATCGCATACAGCCTGCTGTATTTTCACGAAATTGTCTCCGACGAGCGCGTAGAAAACATAAATCCCGTGCGTAACGCATCTTTCTGGATCGTCACCAGTATCTTTTTTTTCTACCTAAGTAGCACGTTGACGATCATTTTCTGGAATTACTTTGTTGTCAATAACGAGTATGTTGGAAGTGTGATGATGCGTGTATTTGCTTTCCTCTTGTATTCCATGTATATTGCTGGCATGATACTGCATAGATCAACCGATGGGGATTCATAAAACGGGTTATGAATGCGTCGAATACTGAAGTGATTATTGCGGTTCTGTTCGGGAGCCTGATACTTGCTTTGATCGGTGTTTTCATGTTTGTGATGGTCATCGTTTATCAAAAACGGAAGATCAAGAATATCCGTGAGCAGCAACGTTTGGTCACCAAATATGAACAAGGTGTACTAAAAGCCAAGGTTGAAATGCGTGAAGAAACCCTGAAATATGTCGGTCAGGAACTGCATGATAACGTCGGACAGGTATTATCGTTGATCAAGCTTTACCTCTCACGGCCTGAAACGAGCCAAAAGACCGATGTTACCCGGCTGATTGACCAAGCGATCCTCGACATCCGATCGTTGTCTCAGGACCTCAATATCAATCGCGTAGAACAATATTCACTCAATGATTTTATCGAACAGGAGCTCAATAAAGTACACAAATCGGGTCTGGTAAGAACCTCATTTGAGAGCGAGGGAACCTGCGAACCATTGAATATGCAGCCAAGATTGATGATCAGTCGTATTTTTCAGGAATGTATCAGCAATATCTTGAAACATGCAGATGCAAAGCATATATTTGTGAAACTATTGACCGAAGAAGGTAGTTGCACGTTGTCTGTGAGGGATGATGGTGTTGGATTCGAGACCACTACGGCGCAGCAAGGATCGGGGTTGATCAATATGTATGATCGTGTGAAACTTATAGGGGGTGACATCGAGATTACGTCGACGTTAGGTCTCGGAACGGAAGTAAAGCTCCGGATTCCCCAAGGCTGACACAATTTGTAGATAACTGACCAAATGATAACAATTGCCATAGCCGATGATCACAAATTGATGTCCGAAGGGATTGCTTCTATTTTGCAATCCGACCCGGATTTGTCAGTGTCCAAAATTTGCACCAACGGGAAAGAATTGGTCGAATATTTAAAAAATTACATGGTCGATCTGGTATTGATCGATTTGAATATGCCTGTGTTGAATGGTCCGGATACAATTCGGATCTTGAGAAATAACCGCATACCTGTAAAAATCGTGGTATTGAGCATGTATGCAGATGAAACGATTTATGCAAAATGTCGAGAATTGGATATAAATGGGTATCTGCACAAAGATTCGGACGCTCAACACCTCATCGACACGATCAAAATCATTTCAACTGGGGAAAACCGATATGATTACGATCACCCAACCAAATCGTCGTTGACGGATAATTCACTCTTTGAAGATAAGTTTGTCAATAAATTCAAACTATCTCCGCGTGAGCTGGAAATCATCCAATTGGTACGAAATGGTCATACCAACCAAGAGATTGCTGACATCCTTTTTCTGTCTATCCATACGATCATGACGCATCGGAAGAATATTCTTCATAAATTGAGTGTGCGCAATACGGCGGAAATGCTTACTTTGATAAGCGGTAATTAGTCGCTGATTTCATGGGAATTGTCAACGAGAGTACCGTATAGGTAACGTATTTCATCCCGCAAATTGTAACGCGAGGCCATTACCTCGCCGTATGCACCCGCTGTACGGATGGCAATCAGATCGCCGCGCTCGCATTTTGGAAGTGACACTTCCTTACCGAAGCAATCGCTACTTTCGCAGATGGGACCGACGACATCATAGCGCAGTTGTTCCGCGTCTTCCTGGCTCCCTTCATTGGCATCGAGCTTCTCGATCTGATGGTAAGCTTGATACAATGCCGGTCGCATCAGTTCCGTCATGCCAGCATCCAGGATAAGAAAATTCTTTTTAAGGCCGTTTTTTACGTACAGCACACGACTGATCAAACTACCGCATTGCGACACCAATGCCCTTCCCAATTCAAAATGTACTTCTTGCCCCGGTTTGCGCTCGAGGAAGTCGGCAAATACCGAAAAATAAGATTGAAAATCAGGGATCGGATGAAGATCGGGTTGATGGTAATCTACGCCTAACCCCCCTCCCACGTTTAGCACCCGCAAACGGAAACCTCGTTCATCAAACCAGTTGTTGAGTTCATTGACTTTTACACAAAGACTTTTGAACACATTCAGGTCGGTTATCTGTGAACCGATGTGGAAATGTATCCCGATTAATTCGAGGTGTTTGGAGTGCCCGAGTGTTTCGACGGCTTCCCCAAGTTGCCAATGAGCGATCCCGAATTTGTTTTCATCCAATCCGGTGGTGATGTACTGATGAGTTTGCGCGTCTACGTTCGGATTGATCCGCAATGCAACGCGTGCTTTCTTTCCCTGCGCAGCGGCCAACGTATTAATGACCCTTAACTCCGCTATGGATTCGACGTTAAACGCAAAAATATCATGATTCAGCGCCACCTTAATTTCCTTGTCGGATTTTCCTACACCCGCAAATACAATATCGTTGGATGGAAATCCGATCTCGACCGCTTTCTTTACCTCGTTGCCGCTAACGCAATCTGCTCCGATACCTGCATCCCGAATTAAACCGAGTATCCGGTCGTTGAAATTGGCCTTTAACGCGTAATGCACATGAAACCCACGCCCGTCAGCGGCTTGTTTAGCCGCTTGAAGCGTTTGCCGCAAGAGCGAAAGATCGTAATAATAGACCGGTGTTTCCTGATGGGAAATGGCTTCGATAAGTTGTTTGCGATCAAACATAATCAGTCACCCGTTATTGAGTTAAAAAAGCCTGTTATGCAACGATCGCAAGGCCTCTACCTTGTGCTCGGTCTGCAATAGCATGGATATGTTGTAATTACTGCCGCCATAAGAAATCATTCGTATGGGGATATGCTTCACGGCATCCAGCACGCGCGCGGCGTAGCCATGAGTATCCAATCCAAAATCACCTACCACACATACGATGGTCTGATCGCGGTCGATTTCAACCGTTCCGAAGTCTTTCAGCTCGGTTTCGATATCGGATAAATATCGTGTATCGTCGACGGTCAGTGAGATGGCCACCTCCGAGGTGGTAATCATGTCGATGGGTGTTTTGTACCGTTCAAACACCTCAAATACCCGCCGTAGAAAGCCATATGCAAGTAACATCCGCGAAGAGTGGATGCGGATCGCAGTGATACCATCCTTTGCAGCAATTGAACGGACAATGCCTTTTGCCGCGCCCTCTTGGTTGATCAGTGTGCCCGGGGCACCGGGTTCCATCGTATTCAATAAACGTACGGGAACGTTGAAACGTTGGGCCGGAAACACACTTTGTGGATGTAAAATCTTAGCACCGAAATACGCTAATTCAGCTGCTTCGTTAAAACTAAGGTTAGCAATGGGGTGGGTTCCCTTCACGATACGGGGGTCGTTATTGTGCATTCCATCAATATCCGTCCATATCTGAATTTCGTCGGCGCGGATAGCAGCACCGATCAGCGACGCGGTGTAGTCGCTACCTCCCCGGCGCAGGTTATCAATTTCGCCAAATGCATTCCGGCATATATATCCCTGAGTAATAAAGAGATTATGGTCGCCTGATTGAAGTAATAATTCTGCAAGATTTTCATGGATGAAACCTATTTTCGGCTCATTATCCTCATCGATTTTCATAAAATCGAGCGCCGGCAGCAGCTTCGATCGGATGCCTAATTCGGTCAGGTGGAAATGAAAAAGTGTCGTTGAAATCAACTCACCCTGTGCAAGAATAATTTTTTCTTCGATGGGTGTAAAAAGCTGGTTGGAAAAAGAGGCGATGAAGTTGAAATGATAATCAATCAATTCCTTTCCATTCTGTAGTCCCTCTTCAGTGCTGAAAAGTTCAGCGATCAGCTTGCGATAGCGCTCGTGCAGCGTTTCGATAAGTAAGGAAGCACGATCTTTGTCACCTTCGGTAAGGGCCCGAGAAATTTCGACCAATGCATTGGTCGTACCCGCCACAGCCGAAAGTACAACGATTTGGCGTTCCTGCGGGCGGATGATGTCAAGGAGTGCCTTGATCCGTTCGGCACTCCCTACAGATGTTCCCCCAAATTTTAATATTTTCATCTCACCGTCCCTTGCTACTTATTTTTTCAGGTGTTCAATAATCAAGTTGGCCAATTCTTCGCCGATGCGTTCCTGAGCCTCATTGGTCGCCGCGCCGATGTGAGGGGTCAATGACACCCTGGGGTGGGTAAGCAGTTCTGCTCTGGGGGTAGGTTCACTATCAAATACGTCCAAGCCCGCAAAGGCCACTTTTCCACTGTTAAGTGCTTCAAGCAGTGCCAGTTCGTCGATCACTCCTCCGCGGGATGCATTGACAATACCAACACCTGGTTTGAGTAACGTAAATTCAGCAGACCCGATGATGGGCTTATCGGTGAAAGGCACATGCAGCGAAATGAAATCAGCACGTTCCAATAAGTCTGCGATTTCGACCTGCTGGATCGGGATGTCCACGGTAATATCACCTGATAACGTCAGGGGAAGGCTTTTGGGTGCCTCGAATAAATCACTTACGATGACGTCCATTCCCAAACCCAATCCTACTTTCGCTGTTTCCCGTCCGATCCGTCCAAAGCCGATCACACCGAGTGTCTTTCCGCGCAGCTCGATTCCTTTGGCGTAGGCTTTTTTGAGTCCGCCGAAATTAGTCGCGCCCTCCACAGGCATTTTGCGTTGTGAGTCATACAGAAAACGGACGCCGCCCAGCATGTGTGCAAAGACCAATTCGGCTACAGATAGTGAAGATGCAGCAGGGGTATTAACCACCGCGATTCCTTTTGAACGTGCGTAGTCCACATCAATATTATCCATGCCTACCCCGCCCCTTCCGATGAGCTTGAGGTTTGGGCATGCATCAATCAGTGCTGCGCGTACTTTCGTTGCACTGCGCACGGTTATGGCATCGTAAGCTTGCAATCGCTCCGCCAATTCTTCTTGTGGTATGTGATTGGTATCCACGGAAAAACCCGCATCCTCAAGCAATTGTTTTCCCAAAGGATCTATTCCGTCGTTTGCTAATATTTTCATTGCGGTAATTCTATTTGTTTTTTTCTTCAAATTCCTGCATCGCATCCACCAACGCATTAACGCCTGAAATGCTCAATGCATTGTAGATGGATGCCCTGAATCCGCCTACGCTTCTGTGACCCTTCAGGCCAATCAATCCCCGTTCTTTCGCCAGGTCAAGGAAAGCTGCCTCATGCGCCTTATCTTCTGTTACGAATGTGATGTTCATCCGTGAACGATCTTCCGTGACAGCGGTTCCCTTAAACAGCGGATTTCTATCGATTTCGTCATAGAGGGTACGAGCCTTGATGATATTTTCCTGTTCAATCACGTCCACTCCACCTTTATTTTTCAACCAGCGAAGATTGAGCATGGAGACATAAATAGAGAATACGGGGGGGGTATTATACATTGAGCCCGCCGCAATATGCGGTTGGTAATCGAAGATGGAGGATAAGGTGCGTCCAGATTTTCCCAGCAACTCATCTTTCACGATTACCACGGTTGCACCTGCAGGCCCCATATTTTTCTGAGCACCTGCATAAATGAGCCCGTAATCGGCGACATTGATTTTGCGGCTCAGGATATCCGATGACATGTCGGCTACCAATGGGATGCTGGCTTGGGGTGTTTCGAAGACTTCCGTACCGAAAATCGTATTATTAGACGTATAATGGAAATACGCTGCATCTGTAGGTACTTCGTAGTTTTTTGGGATGTACGTATAGTTAGCATCCGCAGAGGAAGCCACCACGGTTACATCTCCGATTTTCTTTGCCTCTTTGATGGCCTTACTCGCCCACGTTCCGGTATCCAAGTAAGCTGCTTTTCCTCCTTCGGGAAGAAGATTCAGAGGTACCAGGGCAAACTGGGTACTTGCGCCGCCCTGCAAAAACAGAATGGAATATCCCTGGGGTACGGAAAGTAACTCGCGTACGAGGCGTTCGGTCTCGGCCATTACGGCTTCAAACTCTTTGCTCCGGTGTGAAATTTCCAGGATAGACAACCCCGTGTCATTGAAATTCAGTACCGCTTGGGAGGCTTCCTGGAAAACTTCCTGGGGTAATATGCACGGTCCTGCTCCAAAATTATGTTTCATATACGCTTATTTGTTAATCTCACGATCTATCTCGTGTTCATTTTTTAGCTGAAAGGTGTGTATTGTTTAATTGGCCGCAAAAATAATAATTATTTATTGAAATTCATTCAATAATTTTTATTGTTTATTGCGAATAATTCAATGAGTAGCTACTACTCGATTCCGTATTTTTCCATTTTATTGTATAATGTCTTTCGGTCGATATTAAGCATTTGGGCTGCCTTACTTTTATTATACTTGGCTTTCTGCAATACGTCCATGATCAATTTGCGTTCATGGGCTTCGCTATGCAGGCGCAGATCCGGATTATCGGACGACGGCGTGGTGGGTGCTGCACTATCGGGATTTTTGATGGCAAAAACCATTTCTTCGGGAAGCGCAGAAACCTCTGCCCGGGAGCCCGGCGAAAGTAATACCATCCGTTTGACCACATTCTTCAATTCCCTCAGGTTCCCGGGCCAATCGTAAGCACCGAAAATCTCCGTCACTTCATCGGTTAGTTCATTGACCTGCCTGCCAAGTTCCGTGTTGGCTTTGTTGATAAAGAAATCGACGAATTGCTGAAAATCGCCCCGCCGATCACGGAGCGCGGGTACGATAATTTCAAATTCATTGATGCGGTGGTAGAGATCTTCCCTGAATTTACCCGACCCAAGTAAGTCCTCATTGGTTGCCGCGATAACCCGCACGTCTACATTGATGGTTTTATTCGCGCCTACAGGTTGGATTACCTTTTCCTGCAACGCCCGCAACAATTTGACTTGCACATCATAAGAAAGGTTTCCGATTTCATCGAGGAAAAGTGTGCCACCTGATGCCTCAACGAACTGGCCTGTTTTATCGTTAAGGGCACCGGTAAACGAGCCCTTTACATGGCCGAATAATTCACTGGAGGCCAGCTCTTTCGAAAGCGTCCCGCAATCAATGGATACAAAGGGTTTATCGGCCCGCTTGCTCATCTGGTGGATCGAGCGCGCTACGTATTCTTTTCCGGTTCCACTCTCTCCTCGGATCAAGACAGACATATCCGTTGGTGCAACCAGGGTAATGTAATCGTGAAGTTTACGAGCCACTGTGCTGGTACCCTCTACGAAATCTGTATCCGCAATCGTTGATGTTTCGCTCGGCTGACTGCGTAATGCGGGACGTTCACGTTCGGCCGACTTGCCCTCCAGCGCTTCATTCACGACCATCAGCAACTCGTCTGGATTGACCGGTTTGGTGATATAATCAAAAACTCCCTGTCGGATGGCCTTTACGGCCGTGCGGACGTCATTGAAACTCGTCATGATGATGGACGGAATTGCTTTGCCTTCAATGCGAAGTGCATCCACGATATCCAGCCCGATGCCGTCGCCCAATCGGTAGTCCAACAAAATCAGGTGGAAAGTGTCGTGCTTGAGCGCCTCAATACCGCTTTTTACACTATACTTTACGGTTACATCGAAGCCTTTTTTCTTTAAAAAGTTGTCGAGTATCGTAGCAAATGTGGTATCGTCCTCTACCAACAGAATATTGGCCATGTATCAAAGATTAAAAAGTTGACTTCCTGTTTTAGTATATCGAACGGTCAAAGCCGGTTTTTATTTTATCTGCGGCTGCCGTTGTAACTGCCCATGCGGCTTCAATGTTTTTCTTTCGTAAAGATATTGCCGATCCCTCTGCTAAGGCGTTGCAGAATGGGGGCTGCAGACACATCTTCGTATTCGTCCAACGAGTATCCTCCCCTCCTGCTCGGGAAAATCAATATCCGGTTATGCTGCGCATAGATTTTACCGAGCTTTTTTGGAATACCATCAAACGAGTGGCGATAAGACACTTCGCCCTGACGTGCCGAAATAAATACGACAAAATCATTGTCTTTTACGAATTTGCTTAATCCTGAAAGGTCATCCCAGTCCTGATAACTGGAAAAGAGCACCCGTGAACTCATTTTATTACGTTCGATGTATTCGGAAACGGCCTTTTCCGTCCGTTCATCACACACATATAGAATTGGAATGGAAAGTTCCTGTCCCAGCCTCAATACCTTTCCCATGCAGAAGTCGAAGCCCAACTCCGATTCGGATAAGGGCGGACAGAATACGACAATGCGTTTCTGCATCACCAACGACTTATCTACATGACACATAAACAAATTGGCATCGGTTTGGTTTAGGATACTCTCTGTCTTCTCGCCAACCATCTTTTCAATGATACCCGGACGGCTGGGCCAACCGAGCAAAATGCCGTCTGCCACCACTTCGCGGGCAGCCCTACTGATACCGTTGGCGATATTATGATCAATGGTTGCAATCATGCTCACCGCGGTTTCGCTTCCGGAAGCATACGTTGCGGTCGAATCCAGGTTCTTGCGCGCCCTTTGCAGGTTCTGCTGGGCCATTTCGTTGTTGGGAACTACGGTTAACACGGTAATGGGATGGGGCGAATGTTTGCTTTTGATCAGCGTCGCAAAATCCAGCAGAGATTCCATGTTATTGAGGTTTGCGATGGGCAGCATCAGCTGTTCTTCACGGGCTACATTTTTTTCGCTGGGAACCTCGTCCTGATCGCCCGCTAATACCACCTTTTTAGAAGCGGCTTCCGTTGCCAGCGAGGCGACGATACAGGTTACAAGGATCAGCACGATGGTGCCGTTAAGTACGTTTTCGTCAATAATGCCGTATCGATGCCCCACCATGATGACCGCCAGGGTTGCCGCTGCATGTGCACCGCTCAACCCGAAAATTACCTGCCGCTGAGCGGAAGAATACCGGAAAGAAATTTGTGTGAGCCACGCGGCAATCCACTTGCTGAAAATCGCTACCAATGTCAACGTTGCCGCGATGATTAAGGCAGCCGGCCCATTCAGTAAAACGCTGACATCTACGATCATGCCTACGCTGATCAGAAAAAAGGGGATGAAGATAGCATTCCCTATAAACTCGATCCGATTCATCAATGCGGAAGAATGCGGGATCAGTTTGTTGAGTGCTAAGCCGGCAACGAACGCCCCAATGATATGTTCGAGTCCAGCCATCTCAGCGAGAAAGGCAGCGAAAAAAACCACAAAGAGTACGAAAATATAATGCGCGGTCTTCTCCCCTTCTATTTTCTGGAAAAACCATTTGGCAAGCCGCGGGATGATACCAAACATAATCAACAGGAAAACGGCAAATGAAAATCCGAGCGTGAGCCAAAAATCCTTTCCAAGTTGTCCCTGGGAAGCGCCGATGATGACGGCGAGTATAATCAGGACCGCCGTATCCGTGAGAATGGTACCCCCGATGGTAATCGCTACGGCCTCATTCTTAGAAATTCCATAGCTGTTTACCACCGGATAGGCGACCAGCGTGTGGGTAGCAAACATGCTGGAGATCATGATGCTGGATAACATATCGTACCCCAGTACATAATAGCAAACCGGATAGCCGATCAGGATCGGAATCGCAAATGTAAAAAAACCGAACAGAACACTTCGGTGCCGCGTCTTTCGGAATTCGTTCATATCCAACTCCAGCCCCGCGATGAACATAATGTATAGCAGGCCAATCGTAGAAAACAAATCGACCGCTGAGCTCCTTTCAAGCAAATTCAAACCGTGAGGGCCTATGATTACGCCGGAGATGATCAGTCCGATGATCCCCGGAATTTTTATCCGACGCAGTAGGATGGGTGACAAAAGGATAATAAATAAGATCAAAGCAAAAACGAGCACGGGGTTACTCAATGGGATTTCAAATGCGTGGCTAATATGGTCGAAAAAGTTTTTGATCATAAATTAACAAGTTACCTTCGTCGTCGCAATGTAACAAAGATTCTCTTAAAAAGCATTAAAATCCCGCATAAATTATCATTGAAATTGGATCGCTTTAATCGGACTGATTTTGCCAATCAGGTACGATGGGATAAGCAAGACGATCAGGGAAACGATCGCCACGCCAATGTTGAGTAACAGCACTTCCGTCAGTCCGATGCTTACGGGAATATAAGAGATGTAATAAGAAACTTCGTCCAGCTTGAAATATCGGGTTTGAGCCTGGAACCCATACAAGCCGCCGCCCAACAGATTACCAAACAACAAGCCCAGTCCGATCAAGTAGGCAGCCTGATACAGGAAAACTTTCCGTATGCCGCCATCGGTATAACCCAATGCTTTTAATAGGCCGATCATCGAGGTGCGTTCCAGAATCATGATCAGTAAGGCAGAGATCATGTTCACGGCAGCTACCACCATCATAAGAATCAAAATAATGACGGTATTGACATCCAGCAAGTCCAACCACTGGAATATTTCCGGCAACTGGTCGCGCACATTTACTGCGTCTACTTTGATAGGCAGTATATCCTGTACCGCGGCGGTTATCTCGGTCAATTTGCCGAAGTCGCCAATAGACACTTCGTATCCACCCACCTCGCCTTCGTCCCAGCCATTTAATCGCCGGATGAGGGAGATAGAGCCAATTACGTACGTTTTATCCAATTCTTCCACCCCCGTATGGTAAATGCCGGCAATCTGGAATTTACGTCGCCTTACGGGTTCCTGGACGAAATACATAATAAAATCGTCACCAACGGCTAGCTGCAGCCGATTGGCCGTATATTGCGAAATTAGAATCTGCCCGGCTGCCTGGGTACTATCGGAAAAATCGATGGCCTGGCCTGCTACCAGTATATCTTTCAGGAAATGCAGATCATAGGTGGCATCGATCCCTTTTAGCAGCACCCCCTCTACTTCGCTATTCACATTGATGATTCCCGGTTTTGTTGCGAAATAGCGGATGGATGAAACATCGGGAAGATCTTTCAATTCCTGAACCTCGGATACTGTAAGTTCAAACGGTGCAGGTTCATAGGAGGTATTGAGGTCATAGTTGCTTAGTACGATATCGCCGAAAAAACCCCGCTGCTTGGCGGTTATTTCACCTTTGAACCCTTTGAGTATCGCAATGGATAATAGCATCGCAGCCACACCGAGTGTGATGGCCCCGATGGCTACCCGCACAATGAGTCCTGAAAATGTCCGCTTGCCGCTAACGGCGGCCCGCTTTGCCAAAAAATAGGGGAAATTCAAGCCTTTCGATATATTTTGTACCTTTGCAAAGGTAAGATACGGGATTAGAAATACGAAATCGGAAATTCAAGATGCGCATTATTTTTATGGGAACACCCGAGTTTGCCGTCGCTTCGTTGGATGCGCTGCTGGAAGCCGGGGAGGAAGTGGTAGCTGTGGTCACGGCACCTGATAAGCCGGCAGGCCGTGGACAGAAACTCCAGCAATCGGCCGTGAAAGTATACGCTGCCGCCCGCGGGATTCCCGTTCTCCAACCCGTGAAGCTGCGCGACCCTCAATTTCTGAGTGACCTGAAATCATTTGGTGCCGATCTGCAGGCCGTAGTGGCTTTTCGCATGTTACCCGAGGTGGTGTGGAACATGCCGCCATTGGGTACCGTCAATCTCCACGCCTCCCTCCTGCCCCAGTATCGCGGGGCGGCGCCCATCAATCATGCAGTCATCAACGGCGAAACCGAAAGTGGAGTATCCACGTTTCTTTTACAGCATGAAATTGATACCGGCAATATCTTATTCTCTGAAAAGGTAACCATCGGCCCCGACGATACGGCAGGCGATCTGCATGATCAATTGACGACTGTCGGCGCGGGATTGCTGGTACAGACCGTGAAAGCCCTCGCGGCAGGAAAAGTCACCCCCATTCCGCAGGAACGCCTCACAGTATCAGGTGATATGCTGAAACACGCTCCAAAAATAGTTAAGGAAGATGGTAAAATTGATTGGCATCGGCCCGTAGATGAAGTATATAACCTTATCCGTGGACTAAGCCCATATCCGACAGCATTTACAGAACTGGATGGGCAGGCTTTGAAGATCTTCAAAGCCATCAAAGAAAAGAGACCGATCAATCATCCAGTAGGCACTTATGACACCGATGGAACTACGTTCTTGAAATTTGCCTGCCCAGACGGTTATATTGATGTTCAAGAACTGCAACTGGCCGGAAAAAAAAGAATGGATATTCAGGCATTTTTGAGAGGGTATCGCCCCCGTTCTGTCACAATTTTCACATAATGGAAGTACAAATAATCCCCTGTGAGGGAATGCTTTTCTGATAAAAAACTGTGAATCAAAAGTTTGTGATTAATGTGGTTACTATTCCTGTCATACTGACATAATTATTTGGAACACTTTTTGATACAAAACTTATTAAAAAAAAATCCGATAATTTCCTCTAAATCAGACAACTTTTTCCAGAAAAATCAGTTAATATGATGGAGAAAAGTCGTATTTTTGCAAACTTTTTAGAAAGGAAGGTACTAATATATTAAATGAGACAGCTCAAAATTACACAATCCATTACCAATCGGGAGTCACAGTCGTTAGACAAGTATTTACACGAGATTGGTAAAGTAGACTTAATTACAGCCGAGGAGGAAGTTGTCCTTGCCCAGAAAATCCGGGAAGGTGATCAGGCTGCTTTGGAGCGGTTGACCAAAACGAATTTACGTTTTGTGGTTTCTGTAGCGAAACAATATCAAAACCAAGGCCTTACCTTAGGTGATTTAATCAATGAGGGAAACCTGGGTTTAATCAAGGCCGCCAAGCGGTTCGACGAAACCAAAGGGTTCAAGTTCATTTCCTATGCGGTTTGGTGGATTCGCCAATCCATCCTTCAGGCCATTGCCGAGCAATCACGTATCGTACGTCTTCCGCTGAATCAGGTAGGTTCACTTAGCAAGATCAGCAAAGCCTTCTCCAAATTGGAGCAGGAATATGAACGGGAACCTTCACCGGAAGAATTAGCGGATATTCTGGAAACCACTGTAGACAAGGTTTCCGATACGTTGAGCAATTCGGGCCGTCATGTATCCATGGATGCGCCGTTTGTTCAAGGAGAGGAAAATACGCTACTGGATGTTTTGGAAAACAGTGATCCTGACACAGACAGCACATTGATTGACGAATCTCTTTCCGAGGAAATCAAACGTTCATTGGCTACCCTTACCGAGCGTGAACGGGAAATCATCGTGTTGTTTTTCGGCTTAGGGTCTAACCATCAGTTGTCGTTGGAAGAAATCGGCGAAAAATTCAACCTCACCCGCGAACGCGTCCGCCAGATTAAGGACAAAGCGTTGCAGCGGCTTCGCCACACTTCACGCAGCCGGATACTGAAATCCTATTTAGGTTGATTATTTTATTCTTGTTATAAGAAACGCCCTGTGTTACACAGGGCGTTTTTTTATGGGCGATTGTTTCGTTTATTCTGCCTGCGGCATTAATACGAATTTGAATAAGCGGTCTTCAATGAGGTATTTATTGGCTGCTGCCTTTACGCTTTCTACCGTTACATTACGCAACTCATCCAGGTATTTCAGGATATACGCAGGATCTTCATTATCCTGGTAGGAACCCGATAAGTGTCCCAACCAGAAATCATTTTCCCTTAACTGTACTTCCAGCACGCGCTTTTGTTCACTCACAAACTTGTCGATATCGACCTGTTCCGGTCCATTTTGTTTTATTTTGTTGATTTCATCCAATGCAGATTCCATCAGTGGTTCCACTTTTTCAGGGCTGGTGCCATACGCCACGCTGAACGAATAGCGATAGCGTGGATACTTGGCATAGGATGCACGGGCGGATACGCCGTAAACCCCACTCTCGGCCTCCCGTAGCCGTTCAATCAATTTGATATTCAGAATACCTTCCAGTGCATCCAATTGCATGTTTTCGTTTTCTGAGTAGTCATAATCGCCAAAATAATACATGCGCACGCTGGATTTTTGCTCCTTACCGCGGTAAACCGTGCGCTGCAGGCCTTTGTCTGGTGGATAGATGCCCAAGTCCGGGGCCTCTTCTCCCCTGCCGGTATTGGGTAAACCTCCCAGGTATTGCAATATCATCGGCATAATTTCCTCTTCCGTGAAGCTGCCCACCAATGTAAACGTAAAATCGGAGGCGTCCGCAAAGCGTTCTTTAAAGATGTCGTAGGCACGTTGCGGATCAATCTGATCCACTTGTTCAACGGTCATGCTCGTACGCCGGATGTTATTGTTATACAAAACGGCGTTGATGGTATCGGCAAATACCGCATCGGGATCATCCGATCGGTTCGCCAGCGATGCTTTTATCCGCTTCATATATCCCTGGAAAACATCCGGATCCAATCGTGGTACGGCGAAGTATGCATACAGGAGTTCAAAAGCTGTTTGCAGGTCTTTCTTGCCACTGGAGGCACGGAAGCCTTCGGTACGTTCGTTGATGTATGGCTGCACGGAAACTTTCTTGCCACTTAGGTATTTGGTAAGTTGTGTCGCATTATAGGTGCCAAGGCCACTCCCATTCACCACAATAGCGGCATAGGCAGCAGAAAGGAAATCCGTGTCGTTGTAAAGCGATGTACCGCCGGGGCTGAATGCGGAAATATCGATCTCGTCGTTTTTGAAATCTGTCGGTTTCAATACGACCCTTACCCCATTGCTTAGCGTCAGCTCGGTCACCCCCAATTCAGGCTTTTCAATCCGTCTATCAACAGTTCCTGCCTGTGGTGGGGTCTCCAAAAGCGGTACATCTTGTATATTGTCGTCATACGGTGCGATATCCGTGGCCTTGATTTCCGCTAGCCAGCTATTTACCATCGTTTCATCGGGCAAACTGTCTTTATCTTTATCGGGTGCCAGTATGAGGATGTCTCGATTGCTGTCTACGTAATATTGTTCCCCCAATGCATTGATGTCTTCCAGGGAAATGGTTGCAATGAGCTGCTTGCCCAAGCGATAGCGGTCTTCGTTGCTCAATGTGTTTTCTCCTTCCAGAAAATGGTTGAGATAGTTATCCACATAGCTTTCCGATTTACGTTTGTCGCGTTCGGCGTAGGCCGATTCTAAGCCGGTCAGGAAATTATTTTTAGCACGTTCCAGTTCGGTCGGTGTGAAACCGTGACGACGGACGCGCTCGAATTCCGTGACGACCGACTCAAATCCTCCTTTGATCTCACCGGGTTTGGCCACCACGTACATCGTGAATGCGTCCAATCCCCTTAAAAAGCCGCCGATGCTTCCTCCCCCCTGGATAAAGGGTGGATCGGACTGGCGTGTGAGTTCCGCAAAGCGCGCACCGGCCATCTGATTGAATAAGGACTTCGCTAGTTGTGTACGATAGTTTGCCACCGTTTTAACTTTTGCTTCGGGGTGTTTGACAACCACCTGTACCACCGTTTGGGGCATTTCGGAATCGGTCACCGCCAGGAACTGGTTCTTGCCGGTAAGGGGGATATCGTATTCGTCGCGTGCTGATTCTTGCTCCGGATTTTTAAGATCAGAAAATAATGTCTTGATCTGTGCCTCTATTTGGGATACATCAATGTCGCCCACGATGATGAGTGCCTGCAAATCCGGCCGGTACCATTTACGGTGAAAATTGCGGAGTGTTTCATAGTTGAAGCCTTCGATGTTTTCCTTTGTGCCGATAGGTAACCGCTTCGCATAGCGCGATTGATTGAGAATCAGGGGTAAGTACTGATCACGCATACGCTGCTCGGCACCGCGTCCACCCAGCAGCTCGTTGAGTACCACACCGCGCTCCTTGTCGATCTCCTCTTCATCGAGTAGGGCATCCTGTGCCCAATCGCGCAGCACCTGCAAGCCGCTTTTGAGCAGCTCTGGGTCGTCAGATGGAATGGGTAACTGGTAAACAGTTTCGTCGAAACTTGTGTACGCATTCAGGTCCGACCCAAAGCGTACGCCAGCCTTTTGCAGGTAATCCACGAGCTCATTCTTGGGAAAGTTTTTTGTTCCATTGAACTGCATGTGTTCGAGAAAATGTGCCAGTCCCAATTCGTCATCCGTTTCGAGTATGGATCCTACCTTCGTGGCCAGGTACATTACCACACGGTCTTTGGGTTCCTCATTGTGCCGGATGTAATAGACAAGACCATTTTCGAGTCGCCCCCGCTGCACACTCCCATCCATCGGCAGGGTGTCGGTAAGCGGTAAATCTCCGGCCTGTTGAGCGTTTGATGCCTGGATTGAAAGCAAAAGGAACAGGAGTGGAAATACCACAGTACTGATAAATCCGTTTTTGTTATGCATATGATAAAATTTAATTCAAAAAGGTATTAACTTGATTCCGGATATCCGGTTACGATTCAAAAGTAGCATTATTATATATTTTATATACCCATCTGCTAAAAAATACATAACTTCGTTATCAGTTTATCAAAGGAAAAATCATGGCTATAAATTTTCCGACCCAGTACAATCAGCTCATGCCTTACTTGATCCTCAAAGGAACAGCCGACTTTCAACAATTTATGGAGGCTGTATTTGGCGCGCGTACGCAAATGATCGTACCCAACGAGAAGGGTGCCGTGATGCATGGAGAAATCCGTGTCGGTGAAGCGGTAATTATGTTTGCCGAAGCAACCGAACAATTTCCCATCATGAATGCCGGGATCTATATCCATGTGGAAAATGCGGACGCCACCTATGAAAAGGCGTTGGCTGCCGGAGCTGAAACGGTGCCGGGACAGGAACCCTCCGACAAGGAATATGGGCGGAGCTGTGGAGTAACGGATCCGTTTGGTAATACGTGGTGGATCACGTCGATACCCTAATGAAGGCGATTTTATCCGCAGGATTCGTCGTAGGTACGCTGGATATACTCGCCGCGTTCCTGCATTATTTTCTCAAAACCCATAACAATCCGGTGGTGGTATTGCATTTCATCGCCAGCGGTGTGTTTGGCAAAAGGGCATATTCCGGGGGACTTCAAATGGCATTGTGGGGGCTGCTGTTTCATTTTATCATAGTCTTTGCCTTTACCATCCTGTTTTTCCGGCTTTTCCGCTCGTTGCGATTTATCCAGCGCTTAGGCATCCTCTTCAGCGTGATCTACGGTGTGTTCATGTGGTCTGTAACGCAGTTTATCGTGATCCCGTTATCCAACATTCCCAGTGTAGCGCCACTGAGTTTCGCCGGTGCGGCACTATCCATCGGTATTTTGATCGTGTGTATTGGGATTCCGCTGCTTTACATCGCCAGGAAAACATGCCCTATTAAACCATAAAACTTTCCCATCATTCCATAAAACTTCCGGCAGTTTAACACCGACATTTGTAGTGTCCGATTAAGGAAAGTTATGGAACACACAGACAACACGATATACCTACCCCTTGAAAACGTCGACAGTGAACACTGCGCGATGATTGTAGACAAGGGATTGGCAGACGTGCCGGAAATCAACCACCATCACGTCGAACTGAACAACCGGCGTGCGGCCATTACCGTGGGCAATCTGGCGACAGCTATCCCCGGGGCCGTAAAGAAAATCCGCGACTTGGGTTATGGCGTAACTACCGTAAAACAGTCATTTCCGGTGCTTAACCTCTCCTGCGCTTCCTGTGCCAACAGCACAGAGACCATCCTTGCAGCTCAGCCGGGGGTGCTTTCCGCAACGGTTAACTACGCCAACGCCACCGCGCAGGTGGAGTACGTACCGGGCATCACGGACGCCCAGCAATTAAGGACGGCGGTGCAATCCATCGGATACGATCTGATGATCGATGAAACGGCGGAAGCCGCCGAGTCGCTGGAAGCGCTGCAGCAATCCCACTTCAAATCGCTGAAAAAGCGCACCGTAGGTGCCATCCTTTTGGCGATTCCGTCGGTCATCATCGGGATGACCCCTGCATTGATGAACCAGGGATGGGCCAGCTATGTCATGTGGTTGCTGGCCACACCGGTGGTATTTGTATTTGGCCGCCAGTTTTACATCGGCGCATATAAGCAGGCCAAGCATCGCTCGGCCAATATGGATACCTTGGTGGCCCTCAGTACCGGCGTCGCCTATCTTTTTAGCGTATTCAATGTGCTCTTCCCGGAATTCTGGCACAGCCGTGGGTTGCATGCGCACGTATACTTCGAGTCGGCGGCTGTGGTTATCGCTTTCATCCTGCTGGGTAAGTTGCTGGAGGAACGGGCTAAGGGCAACACGTCGTCGGCCATCAAAAAACTGATGGGGTTGCAGCCGAAGACAGTAACCGTGGTTCATGCGGGTGGCCATCAACTGGAAATCCCGATTGCTAAAGTGGCCGTGGGCGACGTTCTCTTGGTGAAGCCCGGCGAAAAAGTCGCCGTCGACGGCACCGTGGTCTCCGGCAACTCATACGTGGATGAGAGTATGATCAGCGGTGAGCCCGTACCTGTGGCCAAACAGCCGGGGGCTGCGGTCTTTGCAGGCACCATCAATCAGAAGGGTAGCTTTCAATTTAAAGCGGAAAAAGTTGGCGGAGCCACCCTGTTGGGTCAGATCATCAAAATGGTACAGGATGCCCAGGGCAGTAAGGCGCCTGTACAGAAGCTGGTCGACCGGATAGCCGGAATCTTTGTACCCATCGTTATCGGCATCGCTATTCTCAGCTTTGGATTGTGGATGATTTTCGACGGTCAGGAAGGGTTTACCCACGGCCTGTTGGCCCTGGTTACCGTGCTCGTCATCGCCTGTCCCTGCGCGCTCGGATTGGCCACTCCTACCGCGATCATGGTGGGTGTCGGCAAAGGGGCCGAACAGGGCATCCTCATCAAGGATGCCGAGAGCCTTGAGCTCGCAAAGAAGCTGGATGCCATTGTGCTCGATAAGACGGGAACCATCACCGAAGGCAAGCCGGAGGTCGTCGCACTGCGGTGGGCCGTGCCCGAAACGGCCGAGCTTCGCAACATCCTGTACAGCATCGAGAAGTCATCCGAACACCCGTTGGCCGACGCCGTGGTAAAAGCGCTTGGCGATCAGGCCACCTTTTTGAAAGACGGGGCAGTTGAAAACATCACCGGTCAGGGTATACAGGGTACGTACGACTCGAAGAATTACCTGATCGGCAATGCTGTGTTGCTGAAAGAGCATGGCATTGCCGTAAACGAGCAGACGCGGCAATGGATCGACGGGCAACTGGACCTTGCCCATACAGTTATCCATTTTGCGGACGAATCCACCTTGATCGCGGCCGTCGCCATTGCCGACAAGATTAAACCCACATCGGTGGAAGCGATCCGTAGATTGCAGTCGGCGGGTGTAGATGTGTACATGCTGACCGGCGACAACGAGCAGACCGCAAAATCTGTTGCTGGGCAGACGGGCATCAGTCACTATCGGGCGAATGTATTACCCGCCGAAAAAGCAGATTTCGTGAAGGAACTACAGGCAAAAGGGCATGTGGTGGGCATGGTGGGCGACGGCATTAACGACAGCAATGCGCTCGCCCAAGCCGATGTAGGCATCGCCATGGGCAAAGGCAGTGACATCGCCATGGACGTTGCCAAGATGACCATCATTTCGAGCGACCTCACCCGGATACCCACTGCTATCCAGCTTTCAAGGAAAACCGTGGCTGCCATCAAACAAAACCTGTTCTGGGCGTTTATTTATAATGTCATCGGTATACCGATTGCCGCTGGGCTACTGTATCCCTTCAACGGCTTCCTCCTGGATCCGATGATTGCCGGGGCAGCCATGGCACTCAGCAGTGTGAGCGTGGTAAGTAATAGCCTGCGGTTGAAGTGGAGTTAGAAGTACGGAAGACCGGAAGTGGGGCAAGAAAACACAAAAACGAAACTACAGAAACACAAAAAGTATCCTCTAAAAAACAACAAATATGGAAACTACACTCAAATTCAAAACGACCATCAACTGCGGCGGCTGCCTGGCAGCTGTAACACCATCCCTCAATCAGTCGGTTGGCACGGGAAACTGGCACGTAGACATTGATAATCCGGATAAAATCCTGACCGTAAACGCTGGTGCTGCCGATGCAGACACAGTTGTTGCCGCGGTCAGCAAGGCCGGCTTTAAGGCGGAATCCATCGAACAATGAACTTAACGAATCGCGGATGACGCAGGCTCGTATCGATCTGCGCGTTATCCGTGTTCAATCAAAACACTTGTCATGAAGATTACTTTGTTATTACCTATGTTGTTTCATATAGGGGGCATCACACCGGCACAGCTCCCGAATGCGAAGACGGAAACCGTCCGCATAGCGGGCAACTGCGGGATATGTAAGCAGACAATCGAAGCTGCAGGCACCAAAAAGGGCGAAGCCACGCTCTCCTGGAATGCTGACACCCACCTTGCGGAACTTACCTACGATTCCGCGGCGACGACCGCAGATGACGTATTGAAACGGGTGGCCTACGCCGGATACGACAACGCGCGTTACCTGGCTCCAGCTGAGGCATATGCGGCGCTGGAAACCTGTTGCCAATACGAGCGTGCCCAGCAGGCTGCCGTCCTGACCGCCGGCAACAAACCGGCAACGGACGGTCACGGGACATCCCATGCCGGACATCAATCACCGGCTGCCGGACAGGAGTCATCGATAGAAAGTGTACTTCCCCCCTACTTTAAACTAAAGGATGCCCTCATTGCCGGCAATGCGAAAGGTGTGCCCGCCACAGCAACCGAACTGTCCAAGCAATTGGGAGGGCTTTCGGCACCGGAAGCCAAGCAGGCAGCTACCCACGCAGCGGCTGTAGCCAAGGCTACCACCCTGGAAGACCAGCGTGTCCGGTTTGCCGTGCTGTCTGAAAGCCTGTATCGCTTAACGAAAGCGAAGGCACCCTCATCCACCGTATATTACCAGCACTGCCCTATGTACAACAAAGGAAAGGGCGCCAACTGGCTGAGCAAAGAGAAAGCCATCCGGAATCCCTATTATGGAGATCAGATGCTGACCTGCGGCAGCGTTGTGGAAACATTGGGCGGAAGTGACGCCGAAGCGCATTCACACGAGTAATGGGGATACACAACATATGCGGTTTATTGCTCATCCTGTTGATGACCGATGCGCTATCGGCAACAGCCCAGCGGACCGTTCGCTACGACCTCGATATCACCGATACGGTGGTCAACTATACCGGAAAAGCACGGAAAGCCATCGCCATCAATGGACAGCTACCTGCCCCTACCCTTCAGTTTACCGAAGGTGACACCGCGGAGATCCACGTGCATAACCACATGCACCACGGGACGTCCATCCATTGGCACGGCATCCTGTTACCCAACGAACAGGACGGTGTCCCCTACCTGACCACTGCCCCGATCGAAGGTATGAGCACCCACGTATACCGGTTTCCCATCCGGCAGAGCGGTACCTACTGGTATCATTCGCACACCATGCTGCAGGAGCAAATCGGCCTCTATGGAGCGTTCATCATCCACAAAAAAGACGAACGCCCGGTGCATGAGGAGGTAATGCTGCTAAGCGATTGGAGCGATGAAAATCCACACCAGATCGAGCGGTCGTTGCACCGGGCGACCGATTGGTACGGTATCCGGAAAAAAGCCGCCCAAAGCTACGGTGAGGGGTTGATCTCCGGACATGTCGGCACCAAATTCGTGAACGAATGGAAACGGATGCATGCCATGGACGTCAGTGATGTCTACTACGAGCGCTTCCTGATGAATGGCCGTGCGGAACAACAGCGCCCGCAGTACCGCAAAGGCGATAGAGTACGGGTACGCATCATCAACGGCAGTTCATCTACCTATTTTTGGCTCACCTATTCCGGCGGATCGCTGACGGTGGTCGCCTCGGATGGCGCCGATGTGGAGCCTGTAACCGTAGACCGGCTCATTGTGGGGGTATCCGAAACGTACGATGTGGAAGTGACTATCCCGGCGGATGGCGCTGCCTACGAGCTGGCAGCCACTTCCGAAGACCGCATGGGCCAGGTATCCCTGTGGTTGGGCGACGGCGTGAAGCAGCTCAAACAGCCTCTCGGCAAGTTGGATTATTTTGAAGGGATGAAGATGATGAACGACATGATGACCGTCGGTGGAAACATGAAGGACATGGGTATGGATATGAGCCTGCAACAGATGGATATGAATGTGGTAATGTATCCGGAAGGAAATGATCCCAAAACGCTCAATTACGCCATGTTGCGGTCGCCTACCCCCACCACGTTGCCCGACAAACCGTTTCGGACGCTCCATTTTGAACTGACCGGTAATATGAACCGTTATGTTTGGACCATCAACAATAAGACGGTATCCGAGCGCGACAAAATCCTGATCAAAAAAGGTGAAAACATCCGCATCGTCATGACGAACAACTCCATGATGCGGCATCCCATGCACCTGCACGGTCACTTTTTCCGCGTAGTCAACGGGCAGGGTGACCATGCGCCACTGAAAAACGTGCTGGATATCATGCCCATGGAAACCGACACGCTGGAATTCAACGCCTCAGAGGAATATGGCGATTGGTTTTTCCACTGCCACATCCTTTACCACATGATGAGCGGCATGGGCCGCATCTTCACCTACGAAGATTCTCCCCCTAATCCGCAGATACCTGATCCGGAGAAAGGCCTGCGCAAGGTATATGCCGACGACAGACGTTTTTACCTTGGCGCTGAAATCGGCATCGAGTCTAACGGGAGCGATGGCGATGTCGTGCTTGAAAATACACGCTGGGCATGGCAAACCGATTGGCACCTCGGCTCCAATAAGCGGCGCGGTTACGAAGTCGACACGCGTTTTGGCAGGTATCTGGACCGCAACCAGTTCCTGATGGCTTTCGCTGGCTGGGAAGGACGCTACCGCGAAGGCGGACATGCCGACCGAAACTGGTTCGGACAGACCAATACCAAGGACAACCGTTCGGCTTTCCACATCGGCTTGCAATACACACTTCCGTGGTTCATTGTGGCCGACCTGCGGGTGAACCACAAGGGTTATGTGCGCTTGCAGATCGGGCGCGATGATATTCCGGTCACGGCACGGCTGCGCCTACGGGGGATGTATAACAGCGATAAAGAATATACCGTCGGCGCCAAATACATCCTCACCAAATACATTGCGCTGTCCAGCCACTACGACAGCGACATGGGCTGGGGCGGCGGATTGACGTTAATATATTGATGCTTATGGAACGCAGACGCTCACGGATAATAAAACTAAAACTAAAAATCTAAAATCGTAAATCTAAAATCGTAAATCTAAAATCTAAAATCATCACTACCTTTGTGGCATGGACAACTACGCGGTCATTTTTGACATGGATGGGGTCATCGCCCACACCAACCCACACCATTCCGAAGCATTTAAGCAGTTTTTTGATAAATATAAGGTTACCTATACCGATCAGGAATTTGAAGACCATATGTATGGCAAGCACAACGATTACATCCTGCGGTACTTTTTCAAGCGAGCGCTCAGTGATGCGGAGATCCGGCAGCTGGCAGCTGAGAAAGAAGCCCTGTTCCGTGAGATCTACCGTACAAGCCTGGAACCCATCGCCGGACTGCCGGTATTCCTTGATGCACTCAAATCCGAAGGGTTCCGCATCGGTGTGGCCACATCGGCACCACGCGCTAACCTTGATTTCATCCTCGATGGCCTCTCCTTGCGGCCCTTGATGGATTCCGTGCTATCCAGTGAAGATGTGCATGCCCATAAGCCTCATCCGGAAATTTACCTCAAATCAGCTAATAACCTGGGCGTGGAGCCTGCCAACTGCGTAATTTTCGAAGATTCGTTCTCGGGTGTATCCGCCGCTATCAATGCCGGAGCCAAGGTAGTAGGTGTGCTCACTTCCCATACCAAAGATCAGCTTCCCCCCTGCCAGCATTATATCAGGGACTACCGCGACATCGATGTGGCGCGTATCAAACAGATTTTGGCTGTGAACCATGCCTGATTTTTCCACCCTCCTCCAAGGCCCCGGAGAGTGGATCCTCTTCTTCTTTTGCGCCACGCTCATCGGCATGTCTAAAACCGGTGTCCAGAATATCGGCACGGCAACCGTCCCGTTTTTTGCCCTCCTTTTCGGAGCCAAACATTCTACCGGAATCGTGTTGCCCATGCTCTGTATGGCCGATTTATTAGCAGTCATATACTACCGGAAGAAATTCCATCGGGAGCTGGTGATGAAGCCCATGCCGTGGGCGCTTTTGGGATTGGTAGTAGCGCTTATATTGGGCGATATCGTACCCGAATCAAGTTTTAAGATCATGATGGGGGGATGCGTCCTCTTGGGGGTGATAACCATGGTAGGAATGAATCGCTCCGAGCATTTGAACGCGATCATCGCCTCGCGCTGGTTTGCCCCACTGATTGGGTTTGTACTGGGCTTTTCCACCATGATAGGCAATGCTGCCGGACCCATCCTTACCGTATATCTGCTGGCGATGCGGCTACCGAAATTCGCTTTCGTGGCCGCTGGTGCTTGGTTTATTATGACCCTTAATTACCTGAAGATACCGCTGCAGATTTTTGTCTGGGACAATGTATCCTGGACAGGTTTCCAGCTTAGCCTGACCGCTGTCCCGTTTATTCTTCTGGGCGGCGTTGTCGGCATCAAGATTGTGCACCTCTTGCCCGAACGGCAATTTAAACTTTTGATGATTACCTTAACGGTAGTATCGACATTGTTTTTATTGATTTAGATTTTGTCCCCGCCCAAAATTTGTCTATCATTGATAGGATAATCACAATCGGATGGATTTGCAGTCACAATCAGCGGAAACGTTTACGATATATTCCTTAAGTGAATATGCCGTTACGCTTGAATTCGACCAGCAAATAGCTACACAAACCCTGGATAAGATTGTCCGGTTTAATGCGCTGTTGCATCAACGTCCCTTTGACGGATTTGAGACCACGGTTCCGGCTTATGCAACACTCAGTATATTTTTCGATCCGATACAGGTGATGAGATCATCCGGGCTCCGGGGAGTCAATTGCTTTCAGCGGGTATCGGATTACTTGAGGGGACTTCGATATGCGCCGGGAAGTGCGACCTATCCGCACGGCGATACCCTGACCATCCCTGTATGTTATGGTGGGGACTTTGGTCCCGACTTGGATGAGGTAGCTTCACGGAATGGCCTAACTCCGGCGGAGGTCATCCAACAGCACAGCGCTGCGTTGTACCGCGTCTATCTGATTGGGTTTACTCCCGGTTTTCCGTACCTCGGTGGATTACCGGAACAGTTGGCCACACCCCGCAAACAGACACCCCGTCCGTCGATATCCCGCGGTTCTGTGGGTATTGCGGGAAAACAAACCGGTATCTATCCGCAGGACACGCCGGGCGGGTGGCAAATCATCGGTCGCACTCCATTATCCTTGTTTAACGTGGCAAACAGGCCTCCTGCATTGTTAAAGGCAGGCGATCAGGTCATCTTTCAGCCCATCCCTCCCGAGCAATTCGAATTTAATCGCAAGGCAGATGCGGATACGGATAGATAAACCCGGGATGATGAGTACCCTTCAGGACAAGGGACGCCATGCTTACTTGTCGCAGGGCGTACCGGTCTCCGGTGCGATGGACACCCTGTCGGCCCGAATTGCCAACCAAGCGTTGGGCAATGACCCGCATGCCGCTGTGATTGAGTTTACATACGGGGGAGCTGTTTTCCATGCGGTGACTGATTTGCTGATCGCCTATTCGGGCGATGGGGCATCGTTGGAGGTGGAATCGCAGCATCTCCCACCGGACAGGCCGATATTTGTGCCAGGTGGAACCGAAATCCGGCTAGCGGATACGTCGAAAGGATGTTATACGTACCTTGCTGTGGCCGGAGGCTGGAACATCCCCGAAGTGCTGGAAAGCCGGAGTACCTACATGCCCGCAGGCATCGGTGGCTTACAGGGCAGGGCCCTCCGCAGGGGAGATGTGTTACAGGCGGCAGATGCGACTTCCGCAATGACAAAGCAGCTATTCGGCCGGTTAACTGGCGGTGCGGTCAACTACCCCAAGTGGGGAATTGCCCGCTGGTTGTTGTTGCCGGCCAATCGGAAGGTTATATGCGTTATTCCCGCACAGGAATTCACATGGTTCGAAGGCCTATCGGTGGTGAATTTCCTATCGGACTCTTTTCGCATTACGACGCAGAGTAATCGGATGGGATATCGCATGGAAGGACCGCCCATACGCAACTATGCAAAGCGTGAGCTGCTATCCACAGCGGTCGTTCCCGGGACGATTCAGGTAACAGGCGATGGCAATCTCATCCTGCTGATGGCAGACAGCCAAACCACGGGTGGTTATCCACGCATTGCGCAGGTAGTCGCTGTACACATGCCTTTGTGTGCTCAGCTTAGGCCCGGGGATGAAATTTATTTCAAGGAAATCAGCCGAAACGATGCAGAAAAATTATACGTTCAGCAAGAAAAGCTATTGAAGAGACTGTCCGTATCTTGGGGAATGAATGAACGAATAGGTTATTGATAATGATTACCGTTGATTTGAACTGTGACATGGGCGAGACCCCCGGAAACCAACCGTGGCCTTCAGACGAACTGCTTCTCCCCTACGTCACTTCGGCCAACATCGCTTGTGGTTTCCACGCGGGTGATGCCTTACGCATGCAATTGACCGTACAAGCGGCGCTGGACCATGGCGTAGCCATCGGCGCCCATCCGGGATTGCCGGATTTGCAAGGTTTTGGCAGGCAAGAACGGCCCATATCCGCTGCAGAAGTTTACCAGATTACGCTTTATCAGATCGGTGCTTTGTATGGGTTTGTCCGCGCAGCCGGCGGCAAGCTCCATCATGTGAAACCACACGGAGCGTTATATAACATGGCAGCACGCGACGCGGAGTTGGCTTCAGCGATGGTTGCGGCAATACATGACTTCGACGCGACGTTGATTTTATATGCGCTGGACGGCAGTGAGATGGTCCGCGCTGCGCACAACCGGGGAATTGCTGTGGCCACAGAGGGATTTATAGACCGCACCTACCAAGCGGACGGTATGCTGACGCCGCGTACACACCCAAATGCTTTAATTACTGATGTTCAATCTGCTATCGATCAGTCGCTTATTTTATCTGAAAAAGTGGATACCCTATGTGTACATAGCGATGGCCCCCACGCCATTGAGATGGTGCGTGCGGTGCGTCAGTCGCTTATGCAGGCCGGGACGCTAATCAACATACCTTTTTTTGCACAATAAATAAGCCCTCTGATAACTCCCCGTCAGCAATGTTTATTTAGTTGTCATCATTTATTAAATTTGGGAAGTCAAGATTTTGGTTTTACTATGACACTGAAAAATACGTCGGCATCAAATAATCCACAAAATGTCACTGATTACCCGAACAACAACACCTATTTTCTGGTCTGGAATTTTAAGGAAAATCTGGATTTCGAGCAGGTAAAATCCGTATTTCAACGCGTATGTGCATTGGTAATTAATCTGAATAACTCTGCACTCGACCGTTTCCCCGACGCCAAGGCAAGCTGTGTAATGGGAATCGGTTACGAAGCGTGGCTGAAATTGAACCTACCCAAACCACTTCCGAGGGAGCTAAAAAATTTTGAAGGTGTAAAAGGCAATAAACACACCTCGGTTGCCACAAAAGGTGACCTGCATTTTCATATCCGATCTGATGTTAAGAGTTTTGCGTATGATATGTCATCGGTTATCACGGATTTTATGAAAGAAATTGCAGATTGCACAGTGGAAGTTCAAGGATTCCGTTATTGGGACAGCCGTTCCATTTTGGGATTTGTGGACGGCACCGAAAATCCACACGGTGCAGACCGTGACTATTTTGCGGTTATCGGTGATCAGGATCCGGATTACAGAGGCGGAAGTTATCTCTTTGTACAAAAATACCTCCATAACCTCGATGCATGGAAGTCGCTTTCGGTGGCGGAGCAGGAAGATGTGATTGGTCGGTCAAAAGATCACGACATCGAGATGAACGATGACGTAAAACCGAAAAATGCGCATATCGCACTTGCTAATATTGGCGATGATTTCAAGGTGGTACGGGACAACATGCCTTTCGGAAACGTGTCTACCAATGAGATGGGCACCTATTTCATTTGTTACGCAAGCACATTTACCACCGTCGAGAAAATGCTGTCAAATATGTTCATCGGCGATCCGCCCGGTAATTATGACCGTATTCTGGATTTTAGCTCGGCTAAGACGGGAACATTGTTCTTTGTTCCTTCATTGGATATGCTGGATGATTTTTCCGGATAGCACATTTTTATGTACTTTTGATGTTACTTGCTGGTAGTTACCGATGAATAATAAGCAACTCACATCCATTCTGAATGCCCGCTTGGTTAAACCAACAGCGATGCGGCTATTGGTGCTCGATATGCTCGCACAGCAGGAAACCGCCATCAGCTTATCAGATCTGGAAGAACAGTTCGATAAGGTGGATAAAGTAACCCTCTACCGCACCTTGAAAACTTTTGAACAGCACAAAATTATCCATAGCATTGATGACGGCACCGGATCCGCCAAGTATGCCTTATGTGGCGAAGGATGCGAATGCAATCCCGGAGATCTGCACGTACATTTCCACTGCCAGGTCTGCAAACGGACATTCTGCCTTACGGATTATACCATTCCAGCCGTAAACCTGCCCCGGAAATTCGTTCTAAAAGAAATGAATATGGTGCTGAAGGGGTTATGCGAAGCCTGTTCCGGATAACTTTGCAAATCGGTTGCATGTCTTTTGGGGGTATCTTTGTGTTGTTATGGATACGAAACTTCAGAATCATACGGCCTCATGCTCCTGTTGCTCATCGGAAGACAACGTTCCTGACCATACACATGCCGATGGACACGACCATGGTCAACCTGGCAGCCCGTCTATATGGCGGCTTTTCCTGCCGGCTATCGTCAGTTTTGTGCTGTTGTTAGTTGGCTTAACCCTTGGCAATGGCTGGCTTCCGCGACCTTCCTTCTTTGGAGACTGGGTGCGTTTTATTTGGTATGCCGCGGCCTATATTCCTGTGGGTGGACCGGTCATGCTGGCCATGTTCCAGGCGTTCCGGAAAAAAGAAATCTTTTCGGAATTTACGCTGATGGTCATTGCTACCCTGGGTGCCTTCTTCATCGGGGAGTATCCGGAAGGTGTCGCCGTAATGCTGTTTTATACCGTGGGCGAAAACCTCCAGAGTTTGGCGGTACGCCGGGCCAAGGGCAACATCAAGGCGCTCCTGGACCAGCGGCCAGACGAGGTGACCGTCGTGGAAGATGGCAGTCCACGTACCATCAAGGCCACACAGGCCGCCATCGGACAAATCCTTCAGCTTAAACCCGGCGAAAAGCTGGCACTAGACGGCGAACTGATTTCTGACCGTGCTTCGTTTGATACCGCGGCGCTCACCGGTGAGAGCAAACCGGATACCAAGACAACCGGCGATACCGTATTGGCGGGCATGATTAACCTGAATACCGTCGCGCGGGTGCGCATCACTACGGCTTATAACGACAGCAAACTCAGCAAGATCATTGCGTTGGTACAGGATGCCACGGCACAGAAGGCATCTACCGAGCTGTTTATCCGCAAGTTTGCTAAAGCGTATACGCCTATTGTGGTATTGCTCGCTGCACTCATCACCGCATTGCCTGCTCTGTTCGTAGCCGATTATGTGTTTAACGACTGGCTGTACCGGGCGCTGGTCTTTTTGGTTATCTCCTGCCCCTGTGCGCTCGTTATCTCCATCCCGCTCGGCTATTTCGGCGGTATCGGAGCCGCAAGCCGCCACGGCATTCTGTTCAAAGGGAGCAATTTCCTGGATGTGTTGGCGAATATTCAACAAGTTGTCATGGACAAGACGGGCACCCTTACCAAAGGCGTGTTCACGGTACAGGATGTGTTTATTTCCGAAGGATTTGACACCGACGAGGTACTTACATGGGCCAATGCGCTGGAGCGTAACAGCACCCATCCCGTGGCCACTGCCATTCGCCAATATGCTGGCCCCGTGAACGAAACCCTGCGGCTGAAAGCGGTCGAGGAAATTGCCGGATATGGCTTGCGGGCTACGACAGATGGCAAGGAGCTCCTGGTCGGTAATTTCAAACTGCTCGACCGATTTGGAATTAATTATGATGCCGCCGCTGTTAATGCGACTCATACCATCGTTGCCATTGCCTACGATGGGCGGTTTGCCGGTTACTTGACCATCGCCGACGAACTCAAACCCGACGCGGCTGAGGCTATCCGTGAACTGAAAGCACTGGGTGTTACGCCTACCATGCTCAGCGGCGATCGTACAGCCGTTGTCCAGGAAGTGGCCGATAAATTAGGTATATCGCATGCGTATGGCAATTTATTACCGGAAGATAAAGCAGACAAAATAAAGGAAATGAAGTCGGCGCACTACCGGGTTGCTTTTGTGGGCGATGGGGTAAACGATGCACCCGTCGTTGCGCTGAGCGACGTTGGCATTGCCATGGGCGGCCTCGGTAGCGATGCCACCATCGAAACGGCCGATGTGGTTATCCAGGATGATATGCCCAGCAAGATACCCCTGGCGATCCGTATCGGCAAAGCCACACGCCGCATCGTCTGGCAAAACATCACGATGGCTTTTGTGGTGAAAGCCGCCGTGCTTATTCTCGGTGCCGGCGGACTCGCTAACATGTGGGAAGCGGTCTTCGCGGATGTGGGTGTAGCGCTGCTCGCTATTGGCAATGCTATCCGTATTCAGCGGATGGACTTTTAACCGATCAGCCTCCCCCTATTGAAACGTTCATAAATATCTGCACCAACCAGCCCCGCGGATTAAGTCGCTGGACACTAGGTCATTTCCCAACCTGGACGAACCGGCTCCCGAAGATAAGGATCGGCTTCAGGCATCCCTTTCACTTGCATATTCTCACCATCCCAATAAATCTTCTTTCCACCCAGTCGGAGGGAAAGCACGCCCAGAAGTGTAATCTCGGTAAGGCGTGCCCCGTATTCAAAGTTGGCGCTTGCGGCCGGTCCGCCTTTTATCGCGTCGATCCAGTCTCGGTAATGTCCATTTGAACGGGGAATGCTGGGCTTGGGTGGGTTATACTTTTCGCGTCGCTTTTCGGGGAAAATCTGCGGGTTTGAGCCTCCTGCCCCGGTTACAATAATACCTTTCTTTCCAATAAAAAGGGAACCACGGCTAGGCAATTCCACACCAGCGGGCAGCATTTCAGGTCGAGCAGGCTGCAAACCTCCGGAATACCAGACTTGCTTGAATTCAGGCTGGTTGTCTTTCTTTGCAAAATGGTAATACCCCATTTCACCATAAGGTGCGATATCCGCATCGCTATAGCCCGCAGGGAATAACTCCACACTCTCCGGAGAATGGAGATTAAATGCCCAGACTGAAGCATCCAGATCGTGGCAACCAAAGTCGCCCATTGCACCGCAACCGAGGGCCCAGAAATCTCTCCACGCTACGGGTGTATACTCTTTGTGGCAGGGCATATACGGCGTAGGTCCCAGCCATAAATCCCATCCGATCGCTTGCTCATCGCTTGTCGGACCTGTGGGCAGTCCCTTTAAGCCCGGATTCCACCGCGAAGCAGGCACCCAGGTATGCGCTTCTTCCACTTTCCCGATGGCCCCGTCGCGGAGATACTCAACGGTTTGCCGTATCCCATCGTCACTATGAAGCACATTTCCCATTTGAGTGGCCAAACCAGTTTCCTTGGCTACCTCCCTTACCTTCCGTGCCTCCCAGATGTTGTGTGTCAACGGTTTCTCACAATACACGTGTTTACCGGCCCGCAATGCTTTTATCGACACGTAAGCGTGCGTATTATCGGGCGTGGAACACAGGATGGCATCGAGCGAAGATTCTTTCGCAAGCATCTCTCTGAAGTCGATGTATTCGCTGATTCGGTAATTGGAATTCGCCGATTGATAATGGCTCTCGATCATTTCCTTTACTGGTCCTCGGCCTGCCTTTGACTTGTAGTAGAAATCTTTTAAGTCCCAATAGTTGGCCGGATCTGCAATTGCAGTGATCTGCACATCTTCAAGCTTCAACAGCTCCGCGGCATTCTGCCGTCCTTTTCCACCCGCTCCAATGATACCGACCGTTATTCGATCACTGGGTGCTAAAAAACCTTTTCCGCCCAATACATGCCGGGGTACGATCATAAATCCGGCAGCCGCAACTGCCATTCCTTTTACGAATTCTCTGCGGGGATATTTTTTTTGCTTCATATTGCTGTTTATATCAAGTAACTGGTTAATTACTTTTCAAACTTACGCAAAAAATAAGAATTCTTACGGCCCTTATCCATAGGCAACGCAATCCGTATTCGTGCCTGATTACACCGTAATCGGCATTCCCTTTTTACGGAAAATCGGTTCAGCCAGACGGCGGTAATTTCGGCCAAATATTTTCATTCGGTCGTCGTGCGAAAGTGTGGCGTCCAACACTTTTGCCAACTCCGTTGCATACGATCGCGAAGGGCCGTGCCCTCCCCACACGATCCGATCGACCCCGAGCTCTTTTACGGCGAGGTCTACTGACCCGGATTGGGGATCGGCACCGCTGAATTCAAGCCATACATTTTCGCAGGAACGGATCGCCCGGATACCCAGCTCCCAGTCGCCGCCGGCATGGCCACAGATAAAAGATACGTGAGGAAATCGCTTGGCAAGTTCGGCTACATTCATGGGAGTCGATTCGCCCTTTAAATTGGCCCCTCCGGGATGACGTGGATCGCCACCCGTTTTGATCCACGTATGGATGTAAATAACCGCTCCAAGCTCTGCTGCATACCGGATAATGGGGTCGCTGTTTGGATGCTCACATGTGAGGCCTAGCTGGTTGCCGCCTACGTACTTGATTCCGACGCACGGACCATTGGCAATCCATTCGTTCATTTTGTCGCAGCTCTTCTCGGGGTAACCGGGATCGATGGTGATGATACCGGATAAATGATCTTTTTCTGTCGTTAGCAGTTCCTTTATCGGATCGTTGAATGGCGTAACGATCAGCGGGCGTTGCAATGTGCCGCCCAGGTCTATGGCGAGGACGCGTTCGATGCCCATCCGGCGTATATAGCGCATCATATCCTGATGCTGTTTGATCGGGTCGGTATAGTTCCAGAAACCGTGATAATGGGTGTCCCAAATCCGGTAGCCGACTAGTTCCTCCCGATCGGGTAGACCGTATAAAGTGGGATCCAGGGCGAATGTATCGGTATATTTTGTTTGCGGGTTCATCGTTAAATTAGTTTTATTGTTTCAGGATTGGTGCAAAAAACGTTCGGCATTTTCGTGCATGATAGCCGTCATCTGTTCCCGGCTCAATGGCGATTCGAACAGCCGAAGGAGAGCCGCTTCGACGGGAAAGTAAGGTGCGTGTGATCCAAACAATATCCGCTCCAACGGCACAGGTGTGGCACTCCCACCCCAGGGCTTGCCTTCCATCAGGCGGCCAACCGCCCCGGTTGATTCAAGCCTTGAGATATCCAGCGCTACCGATGTTTCCTCCACCAGTTGGTTCAGCAGCTTTTGTCCCATGCGCCCATTCCAGTGCAGCAGCTGTACCTTCGACTGCGGGCGTTCCTTCAACAGCGTCAGCAGCGGGTCAAAGGACACGGGTCTGACTTCCATAATCGGATGTAAATGACGGGCATCTTCCACGTCGCCCACAATTTGCAGGATCATTCCGCGTTCGGATACTGCGTGGAAGAGTTTTGTAAAAAGCGGATCACCGAGATCGATCATCTGGTAAATCGGATAAATCCGTATTCCCACCATGCGGTGTACTTCGTGGCACCGGCGTAAATCTTCTTCCCAATCGGGCCACGACGGATTTACGGTGCCGAAAGGAAGGAGCATCCCCTTTCCGTTCTTTTGGCACGCTTCAACAAGGCGGCTGTTGACCAGGTCGATATTCTTGGAAAATAACGCTTCAAAGCTGCCGGCCCAGGCTTGCACGATGCGATGCCGACGAAGCTTCTTAACGAGCGTCTCCGTGGATGTGCCGTACTTGAGTGTTCTGAACGGCCATTCAAACAGGTTGATATTCGTATCAATGATTCCCGGTGCATCGCCCTTCGGCTGATCCCATTCCGGCGTTGCTTGTTCCCCTGCAGCCAGCAACGGGCCCGAAATGGCTAACGCTGCTGTCGTTTGCAGGGAATGTGAGATGAATTTTCTGCGATCTATGGTTTTCATGGCTTTAATTATATCCTTCATTTTGTGTGAGTACACCGGGTGCCGCCAGTTGAATCTGTTCCCAGGGAATGGGGAAAAACCGCATATAGGGTTTCACGGTAAGACGTTCAATTTCCGCCCTTCCGGTGCCGGGATTATATTCTCCTTCAAATTCCGCTAGCTCGGTGGTAAACCGCCCCGTGCGGACCAGATCAAACCAGCGGTGGTTTTCATACGCCAGTTCCAACCTGCGTTCGAGCAAAAGGATATCCATGAACGATTCCTCGTCGTGAAAATCGGCAGCCGTGTAATTGTGGTCAGCAGTGCCAAAAGCCCGTTCGCGGATCCGGTTCAGCTGCACGAGGGCCTCCTCTGGCCGACCTAGTTTGTAGAGTGTTTCCGCATAAAGCAGAACGACCTCACCCAAGCGAAGGATCGGAATATCGAGCCCCGAATTGTTTGCCTGGTGGCGTACCATATACTTATTGATGTACGGGTACCAGATGGGATCATCGGTTGGCTTGGCATTAGCGGGAAGCTGGTAGTCGGAAATGGTTACCATTTTCCGCTGGTCTCCTTCTTTATATAACTTATTGAGGTCCCACGAAGGCCGCCCCACGCGCGTACCGTTCGGCACGATGCCATAGACCCCCTGAAGGGGAGCAAACGTAGTGGATAACGCATGCCCATTGGTTCCCTCGACGAACGTAACGGAATAGATAGCCTCCGAATTGGTTTCCGTTTCCAGCGAGAACAGATTGCCAAAATTAGCGACCAGGTTGTAAGCGTAATCATTGAGAACCTTCGTCAGATACGTTTCGGCCTTTTCCCAATCTTCCAGGTATACATAAACCCGCGACAACAACGCTGCTGCAGCGGCCTTGCTCGCTCTTCCCGCAATCATACCTGTCGGTGCTGGCAGGTTTTCTTCGGCAGCAATCAGGTCTTCCACAATCAAAGCAAGTACTTGATCCTGCGAGGTGCGGGCGGTTTGTTCCGCTTGTTCGACAGTCAATAGTTCGGTGACCAACGGAACATCGCCAAATATCCGAACGAGGTCGAAATAAAACAATGCGCGGAGAAACTTCGCTTCACCCAGGTACTGTTCCTTTTCACCCGCCGAATAATCCCCAGGGTTGTCAATGTTCAGCAAGATGGAATTGGCTCGCGCAATGCCTGCATAAGACGTTTTCCAAAAATTGTTGATGATGTTGTTTTCAGTAGAAACTTCCAGATACTCCACTTCAATCAGGCCCGGTTCCGTGGCATAATATTCGGCAAACATGTTGTCGGAAGTCATTTCCATCAACAAGTAATCCTTCTGCACTTTGGCCTGTAGGCTATTATATACACCTAACACACCGAGGTCAATATCTTTCGCCGTATTGAATGCCTGGCCGGTTGTCAGCACAGATTCGGGAACGGGATTTAAAAGCATATCGTGACAGGCGGTTAGGGACAAGGTTACTCCAAGTAACAGGCTCCGGTACAATATCTTGATCGTTTTCATTGCAATCTTAATTAACGTGATTAAAAACTGGCATTAACTCCTAAAGCAAAAATGCGGGCAACGGGTTCCGATCCGGAATTAAAGCCCGGAATACTATTAATGCCGCCGATTTCACCTCCGGTAAACCCTTCCGGATTATAGGAATGGTTTCCTTTGCTCTTAATAAGCAGCAGGTTGTTCATGCTGGCGTAGGCGCGCAGCCTACTCATGCCAAGACGCTTTGCCACCGGTTCAGAAAAATTATAACCGATGTTTACGTTCCGGACGGCGAGGAACGAAGCGTTTTCCACATAGTAGTCGGTATTGGCGTTGTATTGGGTTAACTGACCCAGGGCGGCGGCCGGCGTCTTCCCATCTCCGGGTTCGTCTACCGACCACCATTGATTTTCCGCCAGCGAACGACGCATAGCTCCCAAGGTATTTCCTTCATAATATTGATTCTCAAGGTTGAACATTTTCGCTCCCAGTGAGGTCTGGATCGTCAAACTCAGATCAATGTTTTTCCAGGAAAAGTCGTTGACCAATCCCAACATCAGTTTGGGCTGGAAATTACCCAGCACGACTTTGTCTTGTGGGTCGATCCGGCCATCGCTGTTGCGATCCTGGACAATCGGGTTGCCGGGCTTAGCCCCGGGTAAGTGAGGGCTGGCTTCAATCTGGGCCTCCGTTTGGTAAATGCCGTCCATCTTATAACCATAGTACGAGAACATCGGTTCGCCTTCACGGAGAATCCAGCTCATGCCCAGCGAATGATTGTATATCCGCTCCGACACACTTCCCAGGTTAACCACTTTATTGATATTACGGGTTACATTAAACGATGTTTGCCAGTTAACGGCACCGGTTAGGTTCTGGGTAGTCAGTTCTACCTCAAATCCCCGGTTGTTCACCTCTCCGACATTCGTAATGGCGCTGGTAAATCCCGTAATGGCTGGCACCGAAACGCCATACAGCAAATCGGTGGTATTTTTATTATATACATCCAGATTCAGGTACACCCGGTTGCTGAATAGACCTAACTCAACCCCCACATCATAGCTGTGTGTTTTTTCCCACCCCAGGCGGGCGTTTTCCAGCGTATTGATTACCTGTCCATTAACGAGCGTATTGCCCGGGGAATATGGAACGTAGCCCACCTGTCCCAGGTAGGCGAAATCGCCAATGTTGAAATTTCCGGTCACGCCATAGCTGGCACGTAGCTTCAGTTCGCTGATTGCGTTTATATTGCTGAAAAAATCTTCCTCGGATACACGCCACGCGGCGGACAGCGATGGGAATAAGGCCCACTTATTTTCGGGTCCGAATCTGGAAGAAGCATCGGTACGCACCGATCCCGCGAAGAGATACCGACCGTCATAGGCGTAGTTGATCCGCCCGAAGTAGGAAACCAATCCCCACTCTGATTTCGAGCTGTTGGTCGCCGAAGGGTTAATGATGGCATTGTTTAAGGTTTGGATGATCTCGTTGTTGTACGATCCGCTTACGGCACCCATGGTGGTGGAGCGCGAAGTTTGGCGCTGGTAGGAAGCCCCGAGCAGTGCCGTGAAATCGTGGCGATCGTTGAAGGTTTTGGTGAAGTTCAGCGTGTTTTCGTTAACCAGATTAAAACTTTGAAAATCACTGGCGGTTCCCTCGGTCGGAACCAGGTCATCCCCTACGCCGCCACGGAAGTAATCGGTTGAATTGAAATTGATATTTGCACCTACAGAGGTATTGAATGTCAGTCCCTCCATCAGGTTCAGGTTGACAAATACCCGGGCGAGGTTATTAAAATTCCGGACGCTGCTATTTGTTCCGTATAAAAAGGTATAAGGGCTGGCTTGGCCGGAATGACCGGTAGGAATATAGTCCTGGGTCCTCGGGTGTTTGCCGGTCTCATCGACCGTAGGAACGAAAGATGGATATTTTACGAGCGACACCATATCACTGCCGGCGACCCGCCGGCTGTTGTAATTCGGACTCAACTCGGCACCCATGCTGACTACATCGTTGATCTTCGCATCGATATTCGCCCTGAGCCCGTACTGTTTGTAACCAGCGGTCTTGATATTACCCACTTCGTTCTTGTACGTTGCCGAGACGTAATACTTGGTATCTTCCTTACTTCCGCCAATCGACAGGTTGTAGTTTTGGATCGGCGCGTTTTGAGTAACCTCATTCTGCCAGTTGGTTTGGGGCAGCTCATAGGTTAATGGATTTACCTGATAGGTAACCGGTCGCCGGGAATCCCCAAACATGGGGATGCTCAGATCGGCGGCGTCGCCCTCAGCCCACAGATATTCCCGGTTCTGGTACTTCACCAGGTAATCATACCATTCCTTGCCCATCAGCCAGTCGTCGTGCAATATGGGGGAAGAAAACCCTGCATATGCGTCAAAACTTAATTGGGCCTTTCCCGCCCCGCGCTTGGTGGTTACGAGAATCACACCACCTGCACCCCTGGAGCCATAGATGGCAGAAGATGAAGCATCCTTTAGGATCTCTATAGATTGTACGTCGTTCATGTTAATATTAGCCAGGCTACCCCCAGGGAAGCCATCGATAACAACCAATGGGTCGTTACTGGCAGAAATGGAGCCTGCGCCACGAATACGTATAATGGGTGCAGAACCCGGTGTACTACGGGCATCGGAGATGCTAACCCCTGCCATCCTGCCCACCAATGCACGTTCGGGACGACCGGCCGGCATCTGGTCCAGGTTCTTGTTTTCCACTTTTGAAATGGCAGCCGTCACGGAGCTTTTTTTCACCGTCCCATACCCTACTACGACCACTTCATCCAATTCAGATACAGCTTCGGCCATTACTACATTCAGTTGGGTGTTTTGACCAACCGATCTCTCGGTGGTTTCGTAACCAATGTAGGTAAACACCAATATATCCTGCGGATCGGCTGCTACTGTAAATCGACCCTGATCATCCGTGGAAGTTGCCCGGGTCGATCCTTTTACTTCTATCTTGACGCCTTGCAGGGGCTCCTGTTGTTCATTACTGACAGTACCCGAAACCGGGTTTGCCTGCTGTGCCTGCAAAATGCCCGGCAACCAAAAGGCCAGAAGCAAGGTTGAAATCATTCCGAAAGTCACCGACTTCTTCTTTCTTAGTTTTAAAATTTTCATATTCATTTTTGTTGGATCCATTTTGTCAAATTAAAACCATCTATATAGCGTGTACGTAACCGCTACTATTCGCTCGAAAAATAAGGCCCTCAAAAAACAGTGTAGTCTGCAACATCACTGCAGTCTATAAATTGGATTGCTGTAGAATTTATTACGACAATAATATAAAAAAATCGTGTACGTACACGATGATTGTCTAAAAATTTTTTACAGCTGGGTTATTTTCGCCGTTTGCATATAAAAGTAAGTTTGTCTAAGTTTGTTGAGACACCAATTTAAAACAGATGTACGAAATAACTAGAAAGCAATTCCTTAGCGCATTATCACTGCTGGCGGGTTCATCCTCCTTGTTGTCCGCTTCCGCTTGGGCGGTCGGCAACCGGAAATTCGCATCCAACATGAAGCTTGGACTGGTCACCTACCAATGGGGTAAAGACTGGGATTTACCCACGCTCATCAAAAATTGCACAGAAACGGGGATACAAGGCGTTGAATTGCGGGTAGAACATGCCCATAACGTTACTCCCGAAATGAGTAAACAGGAACGTTTGGTGGTTAAAAAGCAATTTGCGGATAGTCCGGTAACGATCGTTGGCATGGGGACCAACGAGCAATATGATTTTCCGGATCCGGACAAGCTCAAAGCATCCATTGCACGAACGAAGGAATTCATTCAGTTAAGCGCAGATATCGGTGGCAGCGGGGTAAAAGTAAAACCGAATGCTTTTCATGAGCATGTGCCCCGAGAACAGACAATGGCGCAGATTGGTGCCTCGTTAAATGAATTGGCCGCGTATGCTGCTGATTTCGGTCAGCAGCTCCGGTTGGAAGTCCATGGCAATGAAACGCAAGACTTGCCCAATATTAAGACGATCATGGATCATGCCGACCATCCGAATGCCACCATCTGCTGGAATTGCAATCCACAGGATTTGGATGGCCAGGGGTTCCAATACAACTTCGATTTGATAAAGGACCGTTTAGGTGATACCATTCACGTCCGGGAATTGGACAGCACCGATTACCCCTACCCTGCGCTTTTGAAGAATCTGGCCCAGCTGGATTACAAGGGGTGGATCCTGTTGGAATGCCATACGGATCCGGCAGATAAAGTTGGATCGCTGCGAGCACAACGTGCTGTTTTCGACCGCATGGTATCGAAGCTTTAAACTGCAACGGTAGCAAGTCGCCGGTATATTTGTTTACCGGTAACTTACTACCGTTGTGGGGTATCAGTTTTGTGCCGCTAATTCGTCGCTTTTCGCGAGTAACTTCGCACTTTCTGCCAAACGGATAAATTCGGCCCGGTAACCTTCGTCGTCTACGCCCTTTGCTCCCTTCGCTCGCTTGATGAGTTGGTCATAATTCGCCTGCTGTTTGAAATCGGAGTCACGTAGCAACATAGACAGCTCGGCCACTGCACTGGCGAAGCGAAAATCCGTGCTGACACTTGCCAGTGCGACAGGCCTATCGGCAACGACCATTTGCTGCAAGCGACTCCGATCCCCATCGGGATCCTTGTAGCGGAATTTAACAGTCGCCACATCCGAACTGGTACTCATCGATGGTCGTTCTTTTGCCGACTGATATTTCAACGGATCCACATCGCCGGGATAGGTGCTCTTTATCCCTGCGGGTACGATTTCATATAGGGCCGTGACCGTATGACCCACGCCCATGTCGCCCCCGAGTTTTTTGTCGTTATTGAAATCTTCCTTTTCCAGTAACCGGTTCTCATATCCCAATAGTCTGTATGCCTGAACCTTAGATGGGTTGAACTCTACTTGTACTTTTACATCTTTTGCCACGGTAAAGAGCGTACCGCCAAATTCAGTGACCATCGCTTTGCGGGCTTCAGTGATGTTATCGATATAGGCATAATTTCCGTGACCTTTGTTGGCCAGTAGCTCCATCTTGCTGTCTTTCAAGTTGCCCATGCCGAAGCCGAGTACAGAAAGGCTTACGCCGCTTTGCCGTTCTTCGGTAATCAATTGCTCCATGTCGTTATCGCTGGATGGGCCCACGTTGAAATCTCCGTCGGAAGCGAGGATAACGCGATTGTTTCCCGCTTTGATAAAATGCTCGCGAGCGATGCGATAGGCCAACTGCAAGCCCGCTCCGCCGGCTGTAGATCCCCCGGCACTGAGTGCATCGATGGCATCCTTGATTTTTGTTTTCTGGCTTGCCGGTGTACTTTCCAGGGCTACACGGGCTGATCCGGCATAAGTGACAATCGCGACGTGATCGTTTTCGCGAAGTTGATCCACGAGCATTTTCATGGATGCCTGAGCCAGGGGAAGCCGGTTAGCCCCCATCATGGATCCCGATACATCGATCAGGAATACCAGGTTGGACGCAGGCAGCTTGTCGGTAGGAACCGATTTTGCTTTTAAACCGATGCGCAGCAAGCGGTGGTCGGGATTCCAAGGCGCCATGGTCAGCTCGGTATGGATGGCCACCGGTTCATCACCGGTAGGGCCTGCCAGCTCATATTGGAAATAATTGATCATTTCCTCCATCCGGATGGCATCTGCCGGGGGCAATTGCCCGTTGTTAATAAACCGGCGGAAATTACTGTAAGAAGCTGCATCCACATCGATTGCAAAGGTGGATAGCGGTTCGTCCAAGGGGTTAAAGAAGCGATTTTCGGCAATTCCTTTGTAGGATTCGGTATTTACGGGCTGAGGCAAAAACGTACGGGGGACATACGTCGCTTCAGCAGCACCCCGGATGCGGATGCCGGCGGCATTTCCAGCTAAAGCCTTGCGGTTTTGTGTACCATACCCGATCACTACCGCTTCTTCGAGGGAAACTGGCGACGGGTTAAGCGCGACATCCAATGGATTCTTTTTCCCAACCTTAATCCGTTTGGTTTCATAACCAACGTAACTAACTATCAGGAATTGCCCTGTTTCAACGGAAAGGGAATAATGCCCTTGAGCGTCCGTTTGGGTGGTAGTGGGGGTTCCTTCTACGGAGACACTAACACCTGCTATTGCTGCACCCGTCTGTTGATCGTAAACCTTGCCGCTAACGGTAAGCGGCGTGCTGGACCTGTATCCTACCAAGGATAACGTCAGCAATGTTGCAAAAAAGATGATCGGTTTCATAACAATAAATTTTGGCGAAGGATGCGCCGTTTTCCGGATTTCCATAAACCGGAAAAAAAAATTATTTTCACCGGGTAATGGGTTGGTTAAGCAAGTCCAAAAAAAACGTCGACGACGATGTACTCCTACGGCGCTATCGTGAGACCGGTGATCTGGCCATCTTGGGTACATTGTTTGACACCCATGCCGAAATGGTTTATTACGTATGCATGCGTTACCTGCAAGATAGCGAACGCAGCAAAGACGCCGTTATGCAGATTTTCGAGGAGTTGATCCATAAAGTCAACAAGCAGGAGATTCAGAAATTTGGCAGCTGGCTGTATGTGCTTAGCCGTAACCATTGCCTGATGCAGCTTCGGTCTGAAAAAAACAGACAGCAAATTTCGATTGATGAATTTGTGGAATTCCCGCTGCCGATGCATCCGGATGACGAGGCGGAAGAAAAGGAACGGCAGCTTTCCGAATTGGAGCGTTGCATGGAAAGGCTGCCCGAAAAACAAAAACGGAGTGTCGATTTGTTTTATCTGAACGAAAAGTGTTATAAGGAGATAGCTGAAATTACAGGATATAGCATGAACGAAGTAAAAAGCTACATCCAAAACGGCAAGCGGAATCTGAAATTGTGTATGGAGGCCAGTCATGGAAAAGGGTAAGGTGGATATCGGATTGATCAGGCGTTATATTCGCGGAGAGCTCAACCCCCGGGAAATGTATGCATTGGAACGCCGTGCGCAGGATGATCTCGCGTTGATGGATATCATCCTGGGGATGGAGCAGGAGACGCAGGAGATGCATACGGCCAATCTGATTGATATCCGCAAGCGCATCGCCCTGCGTAGCGGACAGAGCCGTACACGCCGCCTCGTCCCTGTTCAACGTTGGGCGGTAGCAGCTTCGGTGCTGGTGGCGGTCACCCTCGGTGCCCTGTGGTTTACACAGCGGCTCACGTTGGAAGAAAGCCAGCTAGACATTGCATCGGTACCCGGCGACACCGAAGAGCGGCGTCCGGACATGCCTGTCACACCCGGATCAGGCGACGAAACCGCCTCGGAAGGAGCCGCAGCCGAGCAGGCACCTCAGTCGGAAGCACCTGCCAAGAAGGAGGCTGTAACCCAGACCGGGAAGCGATTGGCCACGGCTCCTACAGAAGACACCGGTACGGTTTCCCCGCTCGCAGATCGGCTGGCCCTGCAAACCGAAAAGCAAGCGCAACCCGCGGATACGCTGGATAAAACAGTAGTGGTTGGTTATGGTACGCAGAAAAGGGAGAACCTTACGGGGGCAGTAACCAAGGCGGAGCCGCTGCGGAAAAGCGCTGTTGCCCGTGTAGAGACCGAAGAAATCGATACGCAAGTACAGATAAACGAGCAGGCTTTGGCTGGGCGTGCGCCAGGTATCCGAGTGCAAGGCGACAACCGGAAGGCGGCTACGGATACCCCCACAGCAATACGTATCCGAGGCATTAGCCGGAACGCGAAACCAGATACCATCCAGGGCACGGTCGTGGATGGCGAAACACAGAAGCCGTTATCGGGTGTGTCCGTGCAGCTTGCCGAAAATCACACGGTAACCACAGATTCGTCAGGCAGGTTTACCATCACGGGTCCAACAAGTATGTTGAACGCCACCTTCCTGGGCTATGAATTGCAAACTATCAAGATTGTCAAAAAGGATAGTGTCATCATGGTCATGGAGCCATCGGAGGCTTCTCTTAGCGAAGTTGCCGTGGTTGGCTACGGCAATGAAAGCAAACGTGAAAAAATCCTTCAACCCGAACCGGTTGATGGCTGGCGAGTCTACAATCGTTACTTGAAGCATGAAACTAGACGGATCAAAGGACCGAGTGGCAAGGTGACGCTGGCATTTACGATCGATGACGAAGGCACGCCTATCGACATTCACGTCATTCGGACAACCGATGCCTCCCTCAGCGAACGGGCCATTCAGCTCGTTCGTGAAGGGGCGAAATGGAGGCCCGGCAAAAACGGTGAACGGAAAGCCCAGTTGCAGGTAGCGTTTTGAGATATCTCCAAGCACTTATCGTTAAGGAATGTTAAAAAAATCCACGGCGTTCACAAGCTGATTATCTTTGCGGGCATGAAACATTGTGTACCCCTGGTTATCTGCTGGCTGCTCCTTCTGCCCTGTTTTTTGTTGGCCCAGCCCGCTGATGATTGGGGTGCCTTTGTTCAGCGCATTCCCATGGAAGGGCATCAGGGCAAGCAATTCCGACTGCAGGCAGCAGTGAAGGTGGACCTGATTGATTCAACCGCTGAGGCAGAGATCTGGGCACGCGTAGACAAAAAAAATAAACGGGTGGGTTTCTTCTACAACATGATGGATAAACCCATCCGGAAAAGCGAATGGCAGGTATATGTCATTGAAGGAACGATCGACCCGGATGCGGAGTTCCTGGCTTTCGGTGGACTTTATAGTCGTCAGGGTCGATTCTATTTCGACGACTTCCAACTGTTTGTGGAAGATGATAAAGGGACGCTTGAAAGGATACCCGTGCCTTCCGGCGACTCTGAAGGCGATAGTGTCGCGCATCACTGGGGCTATATGCGCAAACACGACGACTTCATCCTTTCGGGCACCACCGAATCCCCGTACGCAGGTAAACGGTCTGCTATTGTTGATGGTTCGGGTTTCGAAATGCCAATGCCGCCCTTGAACCAAGACAACGATAATCCTTAGGCAAATAGCTCTAATTCAGGCTCATGAACCCCGTCGGGTGTTGTATAGAACGGTCGCCCTTCAACAACTTCATGTTTTTTTGGATCGATGCCCAGCGCATGATAAATAGATTGGTGCACCTGTTCAATATGAATGGGCTTTTCGATGGTTTTACACGGACGTTCGTCGGCGGTCTTTCCATAAACAAATCCTTTTTTGATACCACCACCAAACATCAGCATGGAACATCCATCGGTAAAATGCCGGTGCATCCCATAGTTCTTGATATCATTGATCACATCGGGCTGTTCTACCTGATGCTTTACCTCGGCGCCCGGGCGGCCTTCCATCACCATGTCGCGGCTGAATTCGCTTGCGATGATAATCAGCGTACGGTCGAGGTGTCCGCTACGGTCTAAATCTTTAATCAACTGGGCTACGGGCGCATCAATGAGTTTTTTCATGTCTCCCGCTCGGGTATGCCCACCTTCGTGGGTATCCCAGCCCATAAAGGGTTCGTATTCAGTAGTTACACTGATAAACCGTGCTCCCTGTTCGACCAGCCGGCGTGCCATCAAACAGCCCAAGCCGAATCTTCCGGTATTGTAAATGTCATAGCTTTCTTTTGGCTCATCGTGTAAGTCAAAGGCTTTCGCTTCCGGCGATTTGAGCAGCATATAAGCCTGCTCCATGGAGCGCTTGAACGATTCCTTCTGGTGATCGCTGCCATAGTCACCAATGGGATTTTTGTTGAGCAAATCAGTGTATAACTGATTGCGTCGTTCAAAACGAGTGAACGACATCCCCGCAGGCGGTTTTACAGCGTCCAGTCCGGAAGACGGGTCGGGTATCATAAAGGGGCCGAATTCGCTGCCCAAAAAGCCAGCCGTATGGAACGCTTTAAGTTCTTCGGACTCTCCCACCGTCATCCGTTGCCCGATATCGATGAACGCTGGTATGACCGGGTTTTTAGGCCCCAATTCCTGCGCGATCCAGGCACCGATATGTGGCGCGGCAACCGTTTGTGGGGGTTCGTAGCATGTATGCCAATGATATTGATGCCGCGAGTGCAGGATGAAGCCCAAATCGCCGGCTACATACGACCGAATCAGCGTACCCTTGTCCATTAATGCCCCGATAGATTCCAGTCCCTCCGAAAAGTGGATACCGTCCAACGCTGTGGGAACGGATTTAAACGTACTTAATACCCGATTTGCATCTAGTCCTTTTTCAAAAGGCGTGTATGCTTTCGGGTCGAACGTGTCGGTATGGGCCATGCCCCCTGCCATCCACAGCAGAATAACTGAATCAGCACCGGCCTGCTTGCCAGTACAGGAACTAAACAATCCCGAAAGAGGGGCTCCAGCGGCAAGTGCAGCCAACGTACCTGCACTTGCGGTTTTGAGGAAATCTCTCCTGTTATAGTAATGTTTCATGGTATCTTTATTCAATAAACTGAAATTCAGGCAACAAGATCACCGCCCATAACAAATCCTGTACGGTGTTGGTATCCATGCCTTCGTCTAATATCTCATCGGCTATACGCCGCTCATCCTCTGTCGGAGCACGTCCAAAGCTCTGTTTAAATATCGCCTCTGTGAGTAACTGTGGGTTTTCGTGGCTAGCCGTCCATTCCTGGGCACCTGCTATCAGTGTTTCGTTCAATCGTGCCCCGTTGGTCAGTTCCATCGCTTGCAACAGCGTACCTTGATAGTCGCGCACACTGGTGATGTTTTCACGGCTTGGACGGCCTAACGCCGTTAAAAAAGGATCGTTCTGCACCAAGGCAGCACGCACAAAACTGTTAGCGTTTTTGAAGGCCGATTCGTCGCCCTGCGGATTATATTTCAGCGCTTCCACCGAATAGATTGGGTGCACGACCATACTCACGGCATCGGCAAATTGTTCAGCCGTAAGTTTGCGTTTTAACATGCCCGTGAACACAAATTTATCTGTGTTGATTGTGGCGGGATCCGCAATCGATACCGACGGCAGTTGATAGGTTTTAGAGGTAGTGATCAGGTACAACAGTTTCTTGATATCATATCCCTGTTCCACAAAATAAACAGCCATCCAATCCAGCAAATCCTGGCTCCAGGGCGCTTTATCCATCTCATCGGTGGGTGCTACAATCCCCCGCCCCATCAACTGCGCCCATACACGGTTTACCAGCGTTCGATATATCCGACCATTTTCAGGCTGGGTGAGGGCGTTGGCTAATTCCTGGGATTTCTGTTGAACCGGACTTCCTACCGAAATGTCGCCCAACTCGGGCCATAGCAATCGTGTATCAGCCATTTTTCCCGTTGGGATATCACAGCGGTTGATCTCCAGGGGCTCTTCGGAAAAGATGTTGGCAAATGCATAGGCATCATCCAGTTTCCAATCGCTTACAAAGCTGTCGTGGCATGACGCACATTTGAGGTTGACGCCCAGCAATGCTTGGGAAACGTTCTGAGCAGCCTGCATCGCCGTGGTTTGGCTACTGTTTACGGATCCGCGCCATTCGATACCTTTAATAAATCCTTTGGATGCATCATTGGGAGCCAATAATTCTCTGACAAACTGATCGTAGGGTTTGTTATTCACAAGGGATCTGTACAGCCAATCGGAGATATTGAAACGGCCATTGGTAATATAGCCTGGTCCGGTATAGTCGTTGCGCAGCAGATCGTTCCAAAATGTGGTCCAATGCGTGGCATAGTCATTATCCCGGGCCAACAGTTCCTCCACAATCAGTTTTCGTTTATCGGGATTTGTATCCGATTGGAAATCTGCCAACTGCTGAGGACCGGGCGGAAGTCCGATGAGATCGAAGTAAACACGTCTCAGAAACACCCGGTCGTCCACAACGGCTGGCCATTCGACCTCATTCTTTTTAAAGTAATCATTCACCCACACGTCCAATGGGTTTTCCAGTCCAGCTATCGCGGCAGGTAATTGCGGTTGCCGCGGCGCTAACGGCGCCACCCTGAAAATGCCTTTTGCTTGATCGGGCCAGGGAGCTCCTTTTTCGATCCAAAGCTTTACCAGGGAAATTTCGTTATCGCTCAGCGGTTTGCCTTTTCCCGGCATCGCTTCTTTGTGCCCCGGAGGCAATGTAATGCGGCGTACCAACTCACTGTTCTGGACGTCGCCCGGAACGATAACCGGCCCCGATTCACCTCCTTTAAATACGAGCTCTTTATCATCGAGCCTAAGCTCGCCTTCCGTTTTGTCGCTACTATGGCACTGAAAGCATTTATGGGCCAGAATCGTACGAACTGCTAGATTGAGATTCATTTCCTGTTCGCCGTCTAGACTATCCAGGCTGGCAAACGACTGCCATTCCACAGGCGTTGAAGGTCCTTCGATCCCTCCCAAGAGCTCCTCGTCTTCCGAAGCCCAAGGAGTGCCGCTAAATAAATAATCCTGTCCGTGCGTAAGGGACCCCCCATAATGGCCAGCTACCGATACGCCTACTGTCGCGAGCAATAACAGAACTTGGTATATCTTCACAAAACCGTAGCGGTTTGTCCGGATGGCCATCCAGAGCGATATAGCTACCAGCACTCCCAGTACTGCTGTAGTGATTCCTACCCATTGATGTGACGCAAACGTATCACCACCATAACTGCCGGACGAAGCCAGCAACCATCCGAAAACTGCAGCGATGACGGCACCACCCGCACCGATAAAAACCAACCAGTTAATGCCGGTACGTAACGATGATTGGAATTTCCGGAATGTCAGCATTTCCATCACCGCCGCGATCAGCAGCAAGGATACCGGAAAATGGACGATGATTGGGTGCAGTCGTCCTAAAAAACCCCAGACCCACCAACTTTCTTCAGCAGAAGCGACTGTATCCGCTACCGCTGACTCTGCTGAAACACCGGCAATAGATCCCATCCATATACTAATACCTACACATATACTAATACTTACAACTACTTTCCGATATCTAAAAATTGCCACGCCTTAGTTTTATCTGGTTTATAAAATATAAAGGTAAATTTACAAAATACTTTTGACAAGTTATCCTGTACTTTCCTGTTCGACGTACATTCGTGATATATCAAATGCCGTTTCTTTCCTATTTTTGCATGCAATAATGATAAAAGCGGACGCGTTATCTTTAATAGACTATGAACTTAAAAAAGACATCACTTGAGACATTATACCTACCGGTTGCCTGGGAATATCGGGAAGTTATTGAAGAGGAAATCGAAAAAAAGACCAAAGGTAAGATCTTTTATTTCTGTTTCAACGAAGGGATTTGCGAGGCCGAAGGTCGTGTTTTGCTCATGAAAGAGGAGAAAGGCAAGGGACTGTTCATCGCCCTTGATACCGAAGCCAAAATAAGAATCGATCGGATCATCACATTATTTGGCAAACCGGGTGCCGCTTACGATGAGTACGATGCCTATGCCAATGCCTGTATGGACTGCATGGGCGGTTATGAAAAAGATGAGCTTTAGGTGCAGCTTCACGGGATCGACGCATTTTTGGTTTGAAATACTAAAATAAACACTTACTTTTGCAGCCCATTCGGAGAGGTGTCAGAGTGGTCGAATGAGCACGCCTGGAAAGTGTGTATACGTGTTGAGCGTATCGCGGGTTCGAATCCCGCCCTCTCCGCCAACCAATAGCAATCCCGACGGTAGTCGAGTTTTTCTGTCATAGGGCTTTTGTGAGCTTGCTCAAACAAAAGCCCTATGATTGCTCATGATCATAGAACGCACAGCAAAAGAAGTTATCATTCGCCTTCCAGCTGATGTAAATATGGATGGTTTACAGCGATTGGTAGACTACTTGGCATATAAAGAAGCTACATCCAAATCGAAAGCCAAGCAAGACGATGTGAATGCCCTAGCACGGGAGGTCAAAAAGGGTTGGTGGGCTAAAAACAGGAATCGGTTTATAAAATAAGAATGAAGATCGTTGTCGATACGAATATCATTTTTAGTGCCTTATTAAATTCCAACAGTACCATTGGCGAACTCATATTCAATTCGGACAGGCTCTTTGAATTTTATAGTTGCAGTTACATGCGCTACGAAATCAGAAATCACTGGGAAAAACTGAAAAAACTCTCCAAACTCTCCAAACTCTCCGAAGAACAACTACAGACCTCATACCAACAATTGCTCATTAGCCTTAAATTTATAAACGAAGAAATCATCCCGACAGAAACTTGGTTAGCAGCTAATGGAATAAATCCGCCTTTGCCACGAAAACTGCTGTATAAAGCTGTAAATCCACTCGAATTTGTTGCACCAACGTTTGGGCCTGACCAAAATTCCGTACCTGTCGCTTTCATTTTTCCACCCGCTACAATTTCGCCACCAAGAAATTCTGCCAATATGGACCATTATAAGCGAATCTTTCCAATAGTCCATCTTCTTCCAGTTCTTTTAGTTGTTTGGCAAGTACTTTTCGAGTTATGTGGGGTATAATGGCATCTAACTGTCCAAACCGAATGGTACGGGTCCAATTACATTTATAATTATCGGCTTCCATTAATTACCAATAGTTCCAATAGCTCTCGTGAATGGGCAATTTGAATTGCAAAATCTGTCGTCTCTCATATTTAAAATTTGTAGTTACTTAATGGTAACCAGAATATACTGTAATAGTTACAAAGATAAACTATTGATGGTATCTTTGCGAAACAAATTAAAATAAATTGAAAAAATGAGCAGATTAAAAAATAAAGTAGCCGTGATAACAGGCGGCAATAGCGGTATCGGGTTTGGTATTGCCGAAGCATTTAAAAGCGAGGGTGCTGCCGGAACGATTGTCGGTAGAAACCAGGAAACTTTAGATAGTGCTGTGGCTCAGCTTGGAGATGATTTTACAGCCATAAATGCCGATGTAACCAACCCCGCCGACCTTGAGCGAGTGTTTAAAGAAACAGCAGAAAAGTTTGGTAAAATAGACGTGATTGTAGCCAATGCAGGCGCCGGAACTGCAGGAACGGTGGCAACTCTTGGTGAAGCCGACTTTGACAAGGCAATAGACCTGAACCTGAAAAGTGTTTACTTCACAGTTCAAAAAGCACTGCCCTATATGAATGACGGTGGTTCTATTATTTTGATCGGGTCAAATGCAGCACATCGGGCATATGCGAATTTTACGCTTTATGGTGCTGCAAAAGCTGCTGTTATCTATTTTGCAAAGGGATTTTCAAGTGACCTTTTAGATAGAAAAATCAGAGTCAATGTAATAACACCGGGTACAACAGATACACCGGCATTTGAAAAGTTTATTCCCGCAGAACAAATTGAAGCTTTAAAAACACACTTTGCAAGTGTAATGCCGACAGGCAGAATTGGGCAACCAGCTGACATTGGTAAAACAGCAGTTTTCCTGGCCTCTGATGATTCTTCGTTTATGCTTGGTGCCGAACTCCTTGTTGATGGTGGCATGACTTATCTGTCTAAATAATTGACCTCACACTGGCGCGTTTATCAATGTGTCATTAAACAATTAAAATAATTTTCAAAATGAGCAATTCAGCAAATAAAGCAGCGAGCTACGCCATTATCGGCTTCGGCAATATCGGCCAGGCCTTGGCCAAGGCGTTTGCCCGCAACGGCATCGAAGTATCCGTCGCCACCACGCGCAACCCGGAAAGCTTCGCATCCGATGCGGCCGCGATAGGA